>Ga0209534_10000528_pt1 | contig 43943 bp, 43 predicted proteins | sample COG_07_FD_184751 | JGI IMG/M metagenome (GOLD analysis project Ga0209534, IMG submission 184751) | Pelagic Microbial community sample from North Sea - COGITO 998_met_07 (SPAdes) (version 2) | ecosystem: Environmental > Aquatic > Marine > Neritic zone/Coastal water | place: Helgoland, sampling...
CCAATGCCGACTTTGACTACATCGACTTTGCCATTGAGTACTAATTCTTCTACTATTTCACGGGTGACAACATTACCCGCCACAATGATTTTATCGGGAAAAGCCATCCGGACTTTCTGGCAAAAATGGACTAAATTACAAATGTATCCATTGGCAATGTCAATGCAAATCCAGTGACATTCGATTCTCTCTAAAATAGATTTCAAATTGTCGAAATCGTGTTCGTGGATTCCTGTAGAAACCATGAAATAATTGGGATCCAGTGGTTCATGGGAAACATAATCGTCTACAGTATAAAACTTGTGCATGGCCGTTATGATTTTGTGTGTTTTCAATGTATTGTACACTTCAAAAGTACCCGTCGTGTCCATATTGGCCGCAATAATGGGTACACCATTCCAAATAACCGGTGAATACTTGAATTTGTAGGTACAGTCTACTTCTACTTGGGAACGACTATTTAAAGTCGATCGTTTCGGTCTTATTAGCACTTGATGGAAGTCGAGTTTTTCACCGCTTTCGATTTTGTTCATTTTGGTTTTCTCTCCAATAATCTAATTGGAGAGAAATTCTTTTATTTTATTTTTGGTTGTCATTTATATTTTTTACTTTTTTTGAGAGATCCCTAAATCCCATTCTCTACAATAGAATAATGATTTGTTGTAAGGAACATAAATAATGGAAGCACGAATAATAAAAAGTCCAATCGGGGTTGTTTATATTGTAGAAACAATGACTTATAAAATAGGTCCAAACTAGACTCATCCATATATTACCACTCAATGATAACAAAATGGGACTGCGTATTTTGCCTAAACCATACAATACATAGAACCAAAATACACACAAATTGTATTGACCATATAAATCGCAAAAGGTAGATGATTTATCACTACAGTGATCCCAATACAATTGAGAACTAATGGAATTGCCTAAAGATAAGACAGAGAAAAAGAATGGACCTTTGTACAGTGCCAATGTAGCCGGTACAATATAAGATGAAGCTGATGTATAATTAAACCAAGGGTGAAGTAAAATTGGTGGTAACATTGTTTAGCAATTTTCTCTCAAAAAACTTTTTCAAAAAACAAAATGGAGAGAAAAATTCTAATTTAATTAATTATTAAAGTCCATTGTTTTTAATTTTATTTTTTATAAAAAAAGAGTTCATGGAAGATTTGGTACAATCCATGAAATGCGATCCATCGCTAAAAACGACCCAAGAAGAAGTGGAATCATGGATCAATGAAATTTCGGCTAAAGATTATCATTATTTAGAAGGAAAGAACTTTTCTATTATTGAATCCGAAAAGGAAGAAGCATTGCGTGATTATGACGAAGATACCCGTAGAAAATGGCTAGAAAGTTTAAAGGAATACCGGTTGGTGTATACTATACAAGAAATAAGACCGGGTCAGCATACTCGGTGGATTTCATGGAGCAAAACCAAACCACGAATGGAGACAGATCCTATATATGGGAATCATCTTCATAATGGGGGAAGTATGCGTGGTGTGAAATTTACCGATAAAGAGGTATACTGTACAGTGAACTTTAGTAGGTCTCGGCAACAATTTGGCATGGTGAAATTCAATCATACAATTATGTTCCAGAAACTGACACCGGAAGAACAAATGGTTCTTATTGCTGGGGGATAAACATCCCCCATACCCCCTGGCTCCGCGTTTTGCTGGAGGGGTACAGGCGAGCGAAGCGAGCCCATAAGGAATACCCATTCCTAAAGGATAACGTGGAACGGAGGGAGTATGAGGGAACCTTTAGGTTCCCTCAAGTGGAACGGAGGGAGTGTGAGGGAACCTTTAGGTTCCCTCATTAGGTTCCCCCCCATTGGAGGAATTCCTTCAAATGATAAATCATTTTTTTCGATATTTGCAAATCCAATATTACTTCACTTCTAGGCTTTTTGTACGTTTTTTTCCTGCCTAATTTGTACAATTGTATCGAAAACCAGTCCTTCCAAAAGGGTTCGCTTCGTAGTATTCCTTCCGGTACCCATGGTGCCTTACTAATACGATTGATTATTGTAGAAGTGCGTAAATCGTGATAATAAGGCCGGGGGTTGATATAATACACTTTAGCACTTTTCATCGCGGGGAAATGTACATCGTCAACAAAACAAATTTCCGCATTTTCCGATACGAGAGAACACCGTAGAAAATCATCCATCTTTTTCAAATGACTTGTTCTACTGGTTTCAAATGGCCGATTGTTGATTTTGAATGCTCCAATGATTTTATCAAACAAAGGAACTTTAGGGGGTTTTCGATAACTCGATCGGACTTTTTGATCCAAATAATGGGCAATTAAAGAGACCCATTTTCCAGGACATTGATTGTTGGTATAAATGAAAATATTATGGCATTCCTTTTGCAGTTTACGGGCATACAAATACTCCAAAATGGTAATGATTCCATAGCGGAAAAATTCCGGGTACAATTCGCATAAATGATAAAACGCTTTTGGATCTTTACAACCGTGACGCAGTCCGCTCCATACAATATACAAATCGGGAAATGAACCGATGGTTTCGTCTAAATCCAATACAATGACCTTTTTAGGCGGTCCTTTAGGCGTGTACGTATAATCTCCTTGTTGACTCGGACAATACCATGGCAAAAAATATTTACCCTTGTATATTTTCATATCTTCTTTTGTAATCATTTGCGGCGGCATTGAGGATGGATTGTCATCGTCATACACATCATTTTGGTCTTTATTGGCAATGGTGTTACTCATTGATGAATGTAATTGTATATACGGTTTTTTCTACTATACAATTACATAATTATTTTTTGGTTTCAAATTATGCTTGATTATTTAACCTTTCCTTTTTGTAATTACTCCACGATATGTTTTTGCCTTCATTTTTCGGTTTACTTTCTTCTAGTTCACCTTTATCCGCCAAACCCATATTGACATTGTCTCCGTGCTTCATAGCACTTTCTACAAAGATCTTATGTAAGATTTTCCCCACTACAACTGATCCTTCTTGTTGATCGATTTGTCCATTTTCGATCTTCTTTAGCGTTTCTAACAATTGGTACAACAACTGTAGATCGAGCTCATCACGCAACAAACGGTTGAATATGTCTGTGTATTGATTGTACAAAAAAGAGCATTTCGATTGACAATATATGCGGAATTCATCTTTGCTTTTTATGCGAAGCGATTTCATTGTGCTTTTATAGCTCTCGATCTTCTTTACATCGGATATAATTAAATCACTATGCTTGAGTCGACGAATACCTTCTGTATTGTCTTCATAGTCGCTATTTTGCGCCATTAATTTTTTCAAGTCTATACGGTCTTGGAAATTCATTGTTGCTGGAATTACTTATATATAAAATCTATTATTTAAATATGTTTGAGTGATGATAATATAATCGGTTATCAAATTATAATTCATATGATTTTTGCGTACACGTATTCTCCTGTAGGAAATGATTCAGTCGATGTTTCTGCCAATGGATTTTTAGGCAGTCGATTATGGATATTGGTTTTACTTGTCATTCTTATTCTTTTAGCCTTTTTTTATCAAAACGAAATTGTTGATTGGAAAAATCGACAAAAGACCAAATTAAAGGCGTATATAAAACGGTCGTTTTTCAAAATAGACAATGACGATGAGGTTGTTCTTCATGAAGACGGACTGAAGGGATTCATTTGGGAATACATTGATCAACATTTACTTCCTACATCGGAGATAGACGGATATTTTGATTATTCTATGGTTGATTCAGACCAAGAAGAACAGGATCAAAATGAAATTATTGTAGAAAATATGCAAACTAAAACGAATACCAATGGTTCTGATGAGGAAGAGGATGATGAGGAAGAGGATGAGGATGATGAAGAAGAGGATGAAGAGGAAGAAGAGGATGAAGAGGAAGAGGAAGAGGATGAAGAGGACGAAGAGGATGATGAATAAGATGAGGATGAAGAAGATGAATAATAAAATACTATCGAATCTGCATTGTACTACTTTTTTTCTCGCTATTTTCTATATAATTCAAGTTCTCTCGAAAAATGAAACTTTTGTCAAGATTATTCAATTTGTCGGTAGAATACTATTTAGTCATTTTTCTACTATTAGTTGTCATATTAATGGCAAACTCGACCGCAGGCGACCCCGCACCATTTCATATGGCCACTTCATTAGTACAAAGTCCATTTGAAGGATTCCAATCGGAATTCCCCGAAAAGGTACACAATGCTGCCAATGTAAGTGGACAAGAAGTAGAAGCTATATCCGGAAACAAGGGAGTTTTAGGCGTTTTTGAAGCCGAGGGTTTACAGGCAGCGCCAATCGACGCACCTTCTTTGTATGACCCTGTTTCCAAGTTGACATCGTCTCCTGAATGTGTGGGCAAAAACTCCATTTCTCGTTCTACCGGTGGTGTTTGCTTGAACGACGATGTCATCCAAGCATTCCGATCCAGAGGAGGAAACACTTAAGACTGAACATAAGGATGTTTCCAATCAATATCAGTCACTTAATCTTTTCTACAGTTTTTGTAATAAAGATTTCTCTTGCTCCTATTACCGAAGACGTGGTTTCTCGCATATTACATCATTATAAATGTGACGATAAATACCATCAAAATCATAAAACCAAAAAATAAATTTATTCACTACCGTAGAAAGCCCCTTTTCCTAAATTAAAATTAGTTAATCGGTGGATCAATTCTTGGTTTTGTTCCAATTGAGCACGAAATAAATCCTTTATGGAAATCAATCCGTCGATTTTAGCATGATTGTTGTTTTCTTCTACAATCACTAAATGACGAATGTTTTTAATATGCATCTTTGCCATGCAATCTTCTAAAGTATCCGTATGTTTTGCCACTAATACATTCGGGGCTAGCGTACAAACATCTTTGACTTGGACTCGTAAACTATCTTTTCCTACTGAAGCAACCCGTTTAATAAAATCCCCTTCCGAAAATATTCCGACTAAATCCTCTTTTTGGTCTACTACGACTAAACAACCAATATCAAATGCGGAAAATCGCACCACAGCTTCTTGTACAGGAGCAGTATCAAGGATCTTGAAATCGATCTTGTGATAACAACTCTTTTGAAACAAATGTTTAGCATGTACTGTAGAAAATGGGCGGTTGTTTATCACGACATTGGTTTTAGTAGCAATACGAGAAGCAAACGAACGGAACATGGACAGAATGGATGGATTGTGTATATAATAGACGACAACTATTTATTCATATGGATTTTTTTCTACAATTGTGTCTAAATAATTGTAGAAAAGTACGGATTGGAGAGAAAGTAGAAAACCAAAGGTTATTAAATGGCCACTAAATTAGAACTCGGTTTACGAAACCCACCTTTGTTATATATAGTAGTATCCACCATGGCAATCTGGAAATACTTGGTCAATACACTATTGGTCTTCAATACTTCTTCTACAGGTAATATGCTAAAGTATTGGTATTTCGGCCTACGTAGCAACTCTTTAGACGGAATATACACTCCCTGTAGAACCGACAATTCAATGTCTAAATAATCTTCCGACATCAAATCCTCCAACAACACCGGTTTGCCAATGGATGTTTTTACGCCGATCAATGTACCATCGACGACTTGAATAGTCCCAGCATCCACTTCGTCTTTACACCATTGTCCTACAGTATAATTGAATTCCGTTTCACATTGGAAATGCTGTTTTTCTTCTAAACTTTGGTATAATCCAATGAGTTTTTCCATCATGGGGTCTTCTTTAGCGGCTCCCATAAAATACACATCCGGTAAAAACGGTTTCGATTGAGGAGCATTGGGTATACGAGCAATACGTTCTGCCATAAAGGGCGTTTTATGGGCGATTCCCTGTAAATACAATCCATGTAAAGACTGTAGACACAAAAAGGAATTGGGTACGACCATACCACCGTAAATATACAACAATTGCAACATGGCATTTTCGCGATATCGTGATCGCATGGGCTCAGGTACTGTAGAAAGATCGATTGTCCATGTGGGAATCAATTTCGCAAAGGATTCGTCGTCAATGAGACAAATGTGGAAATCATCGCCATTGTGCTGAATTATACTTTGTACAGTCAAATACAAATAAGGTTGGTTTAAATCTGTTGAATTGCGACTCATGAAACTGGCCCATTTACGGGAATTGACTTCGTAATTAGAATGAATCCAAATTTTTGGTCGGTTATTTCCGTACAAAACATTGGGATTCAATAAATATTCTTTTATCATATGATATTCGTCTTTTTGTTCCTTTTCGGCAAAACGCTGCTTAAATGAAGAACCGACAAATGTTGCCATTAATACTAGTCCTACAGTAAGTGCTACATGGGTGAATGAAAGTTTACCTGCCATATTTTCTTCTATATATATGTGTGTCTTACTATTTTTTTTGGAATGAAAGTCGTATATGTATAGTATTACAAGAGAAATTCAGTTTTTACGATTTAGGCTTTTCAATAAAATACCGGAGAACCAAGGCCGAATGATTGTATTGTTTCGTGATTTTGTACGGTATGTCATAATAATTGCACAATTGTCTCAATAATGTTGTAAAGGATCGGAATGTGAATTCTTGTTTGAAATAAAATTGTTGACATGGATAATAATGATCTTTGAGATTTGCTAAAAAGGCAACATGTAAATTCTTAAATACCATGGTACGGAATCCATTGGAATCCAATAAATAATAATCTTCATGATACGGACATATTGAATCCAGAAAATCCCATAAATCGGCTAAAGGAAAAGGATAACTGAATAAATTATTCTTTTTTGAAGAAGTAGTTTTCATTGTTTGTTTTATGTTATTGAGAGAAACTGTTTGGTTTGCTTTTGGTTCTGGTTCTATTTGAGTAGTGTATAGTTTTGCTGTATAATATAATTCGTAAAAAGGGCCAATTCAATGACATCTTCATGGACATTGTAGAAAACAGTAATGTATTTACATAAAATGGGAATGATCTGGTATTTTGTGGTTTCGTCTAAACGGTCCGTATTTTTGACAAACAAGAAAAAATAGTCCAGTACATCAATCACCGAATACCCACTATAGTACAGGTCATACAAAATGCGAATGGCTTCTGTTAATTGCTTGTCTCGGATTGCGTCTAAATACAAATCGAAATGTTGAAAAGAAATATTGGAACATACCGATTTACATAGATCCAAAGTAACCGGTTGATCAAGTATATAGAGTTTTTCAATATGGTTAATGACTGTACGGACTGAATGATTACATATGGATAACAAATATTCTTGACAATCTTTAGGAATGTTGAATTGTTCCTTTTCTAAAATTGTAGTCATGACATTTTTGATCTTTTCGAGAGAAAGATGGTGGATTTGCATAATATGCATCCGCGATTGTAAACTCTCAATGACCTTTTGTAGATTCGTACAAACGGCCACTACATGGATGTTGTCTCGGTATTTGTCCATATAATTCCGGAATACTTGTTGACTTTGTTCGTTCATATTGTCTAAATCGTCGATCAAAATGATCTTCTTTTTTCCGGCTAAAGTACATCGCGATTGACAAAAGGACTTCATTTCTTGCCGATAATACTGGATCCCCTGCTCCTTCAAATTATTGATGACCATTAAATTGTATTCGGGGAATACGTCGCCTTTTTTCAATTGGTAATATTCCCGTACAATAGTCTCCATTAAGATGGATTTTCCACAACTGGGATTCCCGTACAGCAATAAGTTCAAATCGTCCATTTCAAGGAAACTATACAAGGCATTTTCCATAGTGGGGTCCAATTGGAAATCGGCAATAGTAGTGGGTCGATATTGGGTTAAAAAAGATTCCGTCATTAGGGGATGTGCGATAGATGGTACTGAAATGACTAAACTTATATTTATGTCTATATAGTGATTTAAATATAGAGTCCCGTTAATATGTACAAGTGTAAATATGAAAGATTTTTACGACATTTTAGGCGTTCCTCGGAATGCCAATGAAAGTGAAATCAAAAAAGCATACCGTAAAATGAGTTTGGAATTTCACCCCGATAAAAATTCCAGTCCATCTGCCAGTAGTAAATTCCAGGAAATCAACGAGGCTTATGAAACTTTGGGCGATGTACAAAAACGGAAACAATACGACATGTTTGGAAATAGTGATGGGCCTTTTGGTGGTGGTGGTGGTGGTGGGCCGGGTAGTGGCATGCCATTTGGGTTTCCACCTGGGTTTCACTTTGCTGGCGGGCCCAATATACGAGTTCATACTATGAATGGCCGACAACCCGGTCCAGGGCCCAATATTGCGCATATTTTTGAACAATTTTTCAATGGACCCATGGGTGGAATTTTTGAAGAAATGGAATCGGATAATCCATCATCGGTACCAAATATGCCCAATATGCCAAATATGCCAAATATGCCCAATATACGTATTTTCCGCCAAGGACCGACTAAAGCACCTTTTGTACGGTCTCAATCCCCACCGCCTCCTGTAGAAAAGACGATTCCTATTACATTGGAACAGGCCTATAGTGGATTTCAATTGAAAATGGAAGTAGAAGGAAGCAAAGACCCTAATGAAACAAATATGGATATACAAGTTCCACCTGGAATAGAACACGATGAAATCATGATTATATCAAACAAAGGATCGAGCAATCAATATGGCCGTGGGGATTTGCATTTACACTTTACTATAGAAAATCACGAGTTTTTTGAACGGAAAAATATGGATTTGCACTGTAAGAAAACGATTTCTCTCAAAGAAGCCTTGTGTGGATTTACCATTTCCATTCAACATATAAGTGGTAAACTGATTCGATTATCCAATCAAAAACAGAATATTGTTATTCCGGGGTTTGTACGGGAAATCCCCAATTTTGGTATGCAACGGCCACAAGATGGTCGACCTACTGGAAAATTGGTGATTGAATTTGACGTTCAATTCCCGGATACATTGACAGTAGAGCAAAAAGAACAGTTGGAGAAAATACTATGATCTTGATCTTACCATGAATATTCATTGTGTACAGTAGAAAGCCTATGTTTTTTGTACTGTACAAAAAATATGCTATTTTAGGGACAAATTATGGTGGCAATGGAGGAACTAATGATTTGTCGGCCCAATAATCCAACACTTCTTGCCATTGATTTGGATACGTCAAATAATATTGGCATTCTCGCAAAGTACACGCGTACGATGAACCCGAATGGCAATCGCAAACCAAATTACTATATATTTGAAATATAATAGGGTCCAAACAAGTCATGAAATTCACGGAACCATCTGTAGGAAAGTTCTTGATAAAACCTTCGACCTCGAGTTTTTTAATAGTATTCATACAGTCTTTTACAGTAAAATAAGTTGATTCATCGGTGATTTTACAAGCCATTGTCTATCTACGGTTTTCTATCTACAGTTGTTTCTTATTTATTGTACATAATAAAGAAAAAACGTTTATATTGTTTTTGGGGGATATATCCCCCATACCCCCTTGCTCCGCGTATTACATTGGGGATATATACATCATGCATTATAACCGGGATATTACCTGGAGTATTCGCTTATATGGGCTCGCTTCGCTCGCCCAATACGTGTCCCCCATATAAAGAGGGTATGGGGTCTATATTCCCCAGCAATACGTGGAACGGAAGGGGTGTGGGGAAACCTTTAGGTTTCCCCATGCTCAGTCCATGGTGACCTTACGACTTGCTATAGCCGCCCAGACCAAGTAGATGGAATTCTCAGTCATGATAATATAATCATTCTTGGTATTGTCATCTTTGTCTACAGTGATTTTGTAGACCTTCACAATATAACTCGTGTATTCTTGTTCACTCTTGATCAACATTTTCTTGTCGTCTTGGACACCAATGATTGCACTTTGGTCAAAGGAATTGGCCCAATAGTCCATCATTATGGGTTTGTCTTCAGCTAAACTGATTTGACAAGCATTTTTCAAGGTCTTTGCGTCCGGCAAACGGTAGTTGGGGTTTTCAGATGCATTTTCGGTTAATTCAGCCATTGTTTTGTTTACGTAGATATTTTCGTATATAAGAATTCAATGATTGTGAAACTTTAAATACTTTTTTCTATATTTAATAAATTATGATAATAAGATTGTGTAAATTGAACGACTTTTTTACGGGGTTTGTGTTTTTTGATTTTGCTTACGGGTATATCTTGATTCGCCTTAATTGTTTCGTATTCACTGGTCAATATATTTTTCACATATTCGTACACAAAACTCAATATTTGTTTTGTACAGTTCCCCACAATCAAACAGTTCCCCGTACGGAAAATCATAAAGGATATTTTTGTATATTTCTCTAAAGTTAATTCATCCAATTCGGTCATGGTGACATCGACATCCTTTTCGTCTAAATGTCCCAATTGAACAGATGGATCTTCCGGTAATTCATTGTTGTAATAAAATTTACATTTGACCCCAGGATACATACTTGGATCATAAGTAGGATTCAATTTGTATTTGTCCCGTAGAAGTGCGCGGAGTTTTTCTTGTTGGATATAATAGCCGCAATTGAAATTGGAATTAATCAATACATTGCTCTTCGCCTTGACTTTTTCAAAATGACTCTTTTCCTTTTTATTGGTTTCCTTATTCTTTTTCCCTTTGACTAAACGGAATACTTCGGGTGATTCTTCTTCGGATATCAATTTGATAGGTGTGTCGAAATTCGGCTGCAATATACTCAATAATAATGACTTGGTGCTTTCCAATAGATTTTCATTGACTATACCCGGAATCGCCATTCGTCCGGTATTGAATACCTTTACATGGATCTCGTGGAAAATCGCTTCATTTTGAACCCGTAGAATCACAGCAAAGCAATTGATAAACGCATTCTTGTTTTTCCCATGACAATTCATGATATCCTTCTTGGATACTCCTACAGTTAATTTACGGACATCTTTGAATTTGATTTTACGCGCATTCGGATTATCGATTTGCTTCATGATTTTTTCTGTATAGTACAATTCTTGGTTTCGTTTGGTTTCATATTGTTGGAATTCTTCTCGCGTTTTCGATATGAATCGGATTTGCTTTTTGATTACACCATTGGTGGCAGTAGAATAGGGTATGACTTTGGTATTCCAGAATATTTTTTGTACATCTAAATTGCTTTGATTCAAAAAGAAGATCTTGGTTTGAGTGGATATATACAATTCTTCGCAAATACCTTTAGGATTCACTTCCGATGGCAATGTTTGTTTAGCCACTATAGGACCCGAGCCTGATACTTCTTGTGTATTGTCATCTTCGCTTTCTTTTTCATGGGTTGTATTGGAATCGCTTTCACCTGTATAAGTATCATCATCCTCTTCTTCGTCGTCATCTTCACTATAGGTGTCATCATAAAAATCGTCATTTGTTTTGTTCTTATTTTGGGTTCGATTTGTACAAGGATTCATCGATACATAATTATGTGCACTAAAAGCAATGTCTTGGTTGGTTTGTTGTTGTAAAAATTGCTGCCATTCATTATCGATTCCCAACATAGGTATAAATGAATTGCGATTTTTATTTTTACAATATTACTTTTAATTACAATACTATACCACTGTGGTTCTATATTACTTTTCCATATATACTATATCCAATCGGTTCAATTTTTTGCGGGAAAAAAATTGAATCAAAATGTTCCAAGAGTATTTATTCACTATTTTAAATATAGATCCTTATAATAAATTAATTGCTAAGAAAAACAAAACACCATAGAGACCCAAAAATGAATCCTTCAGAATTACCAATACTAAATGATGACGATGTGTTGATGATCGGTTCTCGTCCTCGTCCACTTTACAATAGAAGACTACCACCATCGCTACAATCACCACCACCACAAAACCATCTTACAGTCATTTCCACACCAGAAACACCACCACCATTACCTCGACAACCGCACATCCAACCAGAACCAGAACCAGAACCAGAACCAGAAACCTCTTCTACAGTCATTCCAGAATTACGTACTAATACACGAAAATGTGGACACTGTAGAGAAGTAGGTCATATTGTATCCCATTGTCCTGTTATTCGCAACGCTGCTAAATCTGCCATGGATTATTATTTACTTTGGATTACTGTAGTAGTAGTCGATTATTTTGTGATGAAATGGAATTATTCAGAAGAAATGATGAAACGATTCAGCCCTGCGCAAAAACAACAACGCAATTTTATTCTATGTTCTCGTATGAAAGCAATTTTAAATCAATACAAAAATGAACCGCCTAATATAGCCCTTACATCTGTACTAAATGCATTGCCTCCATATTTAGAAGAAATTAATGGCACGGATCTGGTTGCCCTGGCAAAAGCCCATCGGAAAAACCTGTCCAATTTACCGAGCTTTAGTATGCGCAATATACCAGACGTCAAAAAAAGACTCCATTCGTCTTTGCTGATGCAAGTAGACAAGAATTTGGTTACGTCACGCGTATCGTGCTATTACAGTAACGACCATGAAGAACATTGGCCAATTGAACGACAATTGTATATTGAAAAATCGCTTCAGTTGAATAATATATTGATACAAGCAGTGGGCATTGATTACCAGATTACTCCTCGTGATCGAGTTCGCGCATTGGAACATATGCAAAGAATCATAGGCAATACATTGAGTGAAAATGAATACCGGTTGCGTAATAAACAAAACGAATTAGTCAATATTGAACCGCGAATACGAAAAATTACTCAGCGAATCCGAAACCTACAGCAAGAAATAAGCGATTTGGAAATGACCCGAACGCGTGTAGAAAACAGTAGACCGGGGGTACAAAGCGATATTACAAAGTTTAGGAAACGCGTGGAACTCAATAGCAATGAAATTTCTCGGTATCGTAACATACCTATTATTCCGAAAATTGCGTTTGCCGATACTGACGCCGACGCACCAACTATATTGACAGATCTATGTCCCATTTGTTTTGAAGATAAACCTGTAGAAGAACATTGCACTACCCAATGTGGACATTTGTTTTGCAACGTTTGTATTATTAAACACGTCATTCTACAGTATAAACGCTCCCCGCCATATTTAAAGTCGAATTTTAGTTGCTGCTGTCCATATTGTAGAGCCGACATTAGTTCTTTGACCGGTGATTATAAACTGTTGCGAAGTATTTTGCGACAGGCTTGCGAAGAGAATGGTTTACCGTACAATGATTTATTAAGAGCCATTGGGGGAAGGCGTTATTCGGCTATGTTAGAAACGATTGATTTGTCTACAGTAGTTCCTGTTTGTCAGCCGAATCCAATGGACAAAAACCATACAAATACTAACACAACATCACCGAATAGACCATTGTTGTTTCCCGTGAACTATCGAGATATTGTTTACATTCCCTGCTAACACACATACGCATTTTGATCATGATAAGGTAAGTTTCTTTTTTCTCTTACTGGGTGGTTTTTCGGTCGTGACTGTGGTTTTTTTAACGATCACTTTTTTCTTCTTACTAGGCGGCGGTGGCGGTTGAATCAAACGCGTATGCAATGGATACATCGAATGAACAAAATACGGTAGCATATATTCGTGAATTTCCATTGGATGCAATAATTCTTCCGCAATAGACAACAAAGTAGAGGAAATCATATGCGGTTGTTTTGTAATCAAATAATGGAAATATCGCTGGATACACGTCTTGATGTCCATAATACCGCCTTCGGCGGTAATCTTGTTAATCCATTGAATGACCGGTTCTACAGTACCAGTACAATTGGTATCTTCGTGGCAAAATAATTCATACAGTTCTTCCCAAATGGCATCGTGGAAAATATAGTCTTCCCAATTTTGTTCACTTTGATGCAACTGTAGGAAATTCACCATAGATCGAACATCGGATTGATACATCTTTTGAATATTATGAATCACATCGTCACTTATATTGATATTTTCTTGTGCCGCTATGTTGCGTATAAATCCGACTGTTTCTTCTACAGGTAATTGATTAAAGCGAATACAAATAAACTCATTTTTTAATGATTCATCGATTTTACATATATAATTGCAAATGAGACAAAAACGAACATTATCATTACATGTTTGTAGCAGATTTTTCAATGCTTGTTGGGCATTTTTCGTCATATAATCGACTTCATCTAAGATCACGAATTTGTATCCCTTTTCAAACATGTTATTACACTTGACAAATTGATGAATCTGATTGCGAATCACTTCAATTCCCCTTTCGTCGGAAGCGTTTAAATGAATAATCGTCTCTTTATTGCGCTTATAATGACGATCTTGGTATGCATTAATGAGATTTTCAGCGGATGTGGTTTTGCCTACACCCGGTGGACCGTAGAACAATAAATGTGGAAAACGATTGCGAGACAAGATATTTTCGAAAATAATTCGGTTTTTCTCTTCCAATACAATTTGATCAAAATGCCTAGGTCGATATTTCTCACACCACGGGATTACTTCATTTCGGTCTACAGTAGATTCATTAGTGGTGTTCATATTTGTACTTATGAATCTTGGTATAATTCAAATTACGATAGATTTCCCTAAATTGTTTTGTAAATGAATTTAAATAAAATTGCAGTGTATTGTTCATCGAAAATAGATTCATCATATGTCATCATTAGTAGCCACGGACGAATTCAATACTGCTATTGCAGCAACCACCACTATTACAAATACTTCTTCTCAAGGAAATACTGTAGAAGAACCGGCTAAAAAAAGAGGAAGACGCAAAAAAATCGTCACCGAAAAAGAGGTCAAAAAAACATCAGCCAATCAAGCGAAAAAAGAAGGAAAAGAGAGTAAATTGGTCCAAATTAATCAATCCTTACCACCCAAAACAAAAAATCTCATTTTGAATTTGAAATGCTCTTTACAGAACATTGATGAATATATTCGCAATCAAGCTTGGAAAAGCGATGAATATGCATATGATCCTAAAGTACCCATTGATATATTACCGTACAGTGAAAATAGCAATCAGGAATATCATATTTTAGCTGATTCGGATACTGTTGCATCGACACCCAATGAATTGTCCACTATTATGAATGGGAATGTCTCTGTTGCTGCGGCTGCTTACAGCAGTTGCACAAATGGAAACGGCAATGGAATGAAATCGTTGGTTTGTGCTAAATGTGAAAAAGAAATGAATCAAAATTCGACGTCCATGTCTCTTTTGGGCAAAAACCAATCTTCGTCAAAAGAAGAGTTGAATGATAAAGACATTCAAAAGGTGAAAGAACTGAAAATCCAGTTTTACAAACAAATCATTCCCGAGAAAAAGGTCGATTGTTTTTGGTGTACTTGTCCATATGACAACGATTCTTTCCATATACTACAGCACGGTTCGGAAGGAAATATAATAGCCCATGGTTCCTACTGTAGTCCATCGTGCGCGGTTGCCTATTTATTCAAACATATGCATTGGGATGATTCGGCCATTTTGGAATCGTATCAATTAATGAACCATTACTACAGTGATCCATCAAAACCGGCATCAAAACACGAAAATATCAAACCGGCATGTTCGCCTTATTACACTTTAGACAAGTATTACGGTACACTCACTATACAAGAATACCGCAAACTATCGAATTCCAATTATATGTTGCTGTGTTTGGAAAAACCCGTCAGTCGGGTTCTTCCGGAAATTCACGAAGACAATGACAAAATGATGACCTCGCAATCGATTCGGGGTAACTATAAAGTGAAAAAACAAAGTGAGAAAACCACATCGACAAACCGTAATGATATATTGAAGAGTAATTTTGGTGTCTAATTCTAAGGACACGATTTTCGATTCTATTTTTGGTTTTTAAGTAAAAATTGAATTAAAAATAAACCTTTTGTATCGAAAAGTACATAATACTTTTTGTTCTATACTTATCAAATCGAATCGTTCGCAATATAACAATCTAAACAATATGCCCTCTACCATTGAAACTTTGCATAAACTTTCTAAAGAGATTGAATCCGATATTGAATATCGCGAAAAAAAATGGACAGCTAAATATAAATCATTGAAAAAAGATGTGAAACAATGGAAGAAAAAGGCAAAACACGAAAAAGAAATGACCCGTGTATTGCAGCGGGAAAATGAGCGTCTATGGGAATTCATATTTAGTCGCTCTTTGCAAATGAAAACTGTAGACATACCGGCTTTAGGAAAAAAAGAGATTGTCGATCTGGTTGGAGATGACGATATCCCTTGCGTAACACCGTCTAAAGAAAGTGATTCTTCTACAGTAATCAAATGCGAGAGTATCGATGGTAATGATGATGATGTTGATGATGCTTCTGTAGAAAAAACAGAAAATGTTGTAGTCGAACAAGAAGAGGTTGTTGATGAAGAGGTTGTTGAAGAGGAGGAGGTTGTTGAAGAGGAGGAGGTTGTAGAAGAAGAGGTTGTAGAAGAAGAGGAGGAGGAAGTGGTTGTAGAGGAGGAGGAAGTGGAAGAGGAAGAGGAAGAGGTTGTGGATAAAAAGGATGTGGTTGAAGCAGAAGAAGAAGAAGCAGAAGAAGAAGAAGCAGAAGAAGAAGAAGAAGCAGAAGAAGAAGCAGAAGAAGAAGAAGAAGAAGAGCTATTTGAGGTAGAAATTGATGGAGTGGATTATTATACATCTAGTGAAGTCAATGGCCTCATATACGAAAAGAAACCAAATGGAGAAGTGGGAGAAGAATTAGGATACTTTGAAGACAGCGAGCCGGGATTTTATGAATAATTTAGTATTACTTAAATATGAATATTTTGATTAATTAATATTTAACATTTATTGCCTTTTTTTACTTGTTTTCTTCGCATCTTTTGATTTGCCTTTAGTTTTACTTGTTTTATTTTTGATTTCCCATTTTTCTATATCTTTCGTTACATCAATATAAAAGAGGTCGTCAATATTGTTTTCGGTTGTACTTTCATTTAATTCATCTATATGATAACCTAATTTATTATTGGAATAGGTACAGTTAATCGACTTATAGTTTTGATTTGTCACTTTACCTTTCATCACATCAACGTACAAAATAGCTTCCAATATTGCAACGTTTGATGTACTACTTTTCAATCGATCCAGTCCTATTTTTAAATATTTAGACGATTCTTGGTAAATACCTTTTGTCTTGCAAAGTGAATTGGAATCGTAGCATCGTTTCATATCCATTTCAAACTGACACTGTTGCCCATTGTTATTTTCATCATCCTCTTCCAAATTAAATTTCCCCGATGATTCATTTATATGGGACTCTATTTCTTGTTTCCAATATTGGTTGGTAATATAATATTTATTGTACAAAGCTGTTATAGATTGGGATTTGGAGAGATATTCTTTGAATTCCGATTTCAAATAGGACTCGATTTCTTTTGCATCTATATCTCCTTTATAATCCTGACCCGATTGTTTATAGTTAATAGCAGTAATTCGCATTGTATTAATGGATACATTTTCAGCAAATATCATAATATCCTTACTATTGGGTAATGGCCCTGTTCGATTGCCGTATAATATGGATTTCGCTTTGGTGAATTTATTGTAGGCATCGAAAAATGGATACAAATGTTCTTCAATGCGCTTTTTTATTGTAGAGAATCCACTATTTGAATCAGCAGAAGAAAAAAATTTGTAAAATTCTTTAAAATAATCATTATATGTTTCATTTTTTGTAATTTTGTCTTCGTTTTTTAATAATGTAGAACCGAGCCAATATGGCTTGTCATCTTTTATTCCTTTGTACATTTTTCCAAATTTGGAATTATTAAAATTATCATCGAATGTTTTAATTAATGTATTAAAATCTTTAAAATCATCGTGTACCTCTTTTTTTTCTTTCATAACAATTTTATACATTGCATTTTCAATCCGTTTCCGAATAGCATATTCACTACCTTCTCTACTGGAAGTCTCTTTTGTGTATACTTTGTATTTATCGATTTTCAAAAGCATTTTCAATACAAATAATTTGTACTCCATTTCGATTTTACTTTCCAATTCCTCTTTTTTTATAGACATTTCCTTATCTTGCTTTACTTTGTCCTTTTCTCCTTCAGCATAAGACTCAATAATGGGGTTATAATCGGGATGATTAATAGCATCATTGACCCAAGTCACTTTATCTACAGTATAGGGTGCGCCTTTGTAATTAATATGTGAAAAATTACGCTTATATCGCCTGGGTAGTAATAACGAGGATATCCACCCAGGTTTGGAACCTTTCAATGAAACTACTTTATTGCGCACATTTGGACCATAAAATTCAATTGATTGATAATGATTATCCGGGGTATATCCTGTAGGCAATATTGTTTGAATCGTAAACAAAAAGTTCCCAATACATAAATCCGATCCGTATATTTCATTTACATTTTTTTCTACATTTTTTTTTTCGTTTTCTTTTTCTTTTTCGCCTTCTTCTTTATCCATAGATTGATTACTGCTTTTTCCTAAATCCTTTTCTTTCTTTAATTTTTTATTGTATTTTTTCATATACTTATTGAATGTCCCTTGATTGAAGAAAAATTTTATACGATCTTCATACCGCATATCTTGTATGACTGTACGAGGATACTCAAGACTGGGTGAAAAATATGGATATTTATTTAATTGTTCTTTCACTTTGATTGGTAACAAGGAACTTGTTAATTCGATTAATTCCCCTTGTTCCGGAATACTTGTTTTTAACAAGATTTTCAATTGATGCACACTCATTATATTAAAAGATGTATATGAATAAAAATAAAACTTTTGCTTATATACTATAACTATAGAAAGAACTATTTTGGTGTTTGTCTTTACTTCGGTGGTGGATCTCCTCTTATTATTTCTTGGGCTCGTTCCAGTGTTTTTAAAGCACTGTCAATCTCTTCTTTCGATAATCTCTTAGGATCGCCTTCAAATGATTCTAAAACGCCAATTCTATCGTTAATAAACCCTTCACTTAAACAACAAAATACACTCTTCTCATTAAATAAGAATTCCATACAAATTCCGAAAATCAAAGTGACTGTAAGGGCTATTAAGACTTCGCGTGTACCCATCCAAGCAATGGCAAATACCAATACATATTGGCTAAAACTATGTTTGACCACGGCTTCTACTGTACGACTCATTGGCAATGTAATCATTTTCGAGGATAAATTCAAAGTCAAAATGACTAAACCGGCAAAGATCTTACTATCGTTCAATGGCTGAACCACATTTTGTAAATATTCTTTTATTTTTTTTATGGTACTGTCTACTTTCATTCTTTTTTCCCTCTTGGTGTTCTATTTTAGTTATAATACCACAAGATTATTTTTTCCGAGATTTAGAGAGAAAAAATGAAAACATTTAGGATTGTTCTACCGTAGAAACAACCATATTGTTGTCTAAAACCACAGGTTCTTCACTAGAAGAGAAAAACCCAGTTACCATATCCCAAATAATATTGTCCTTTGATGATTTAGGCAATGTTAGTTCGTGTTCGGCCTTTTGCCTTTTTTGTACAGTAAAATGACAGGTTTCGTCACACGGATTGCATACTCCATCTCGGAATTCCACATTGGGATATACATGTTCTAAAGCGTCCAATCGACGAATGGTTCGGCCATCTTGAGTAATATGTCGGTCTGCGTCGCATTTCTGTTTACGGAAAATAGCTTCATTCACCTTTTTAATGGGGGGCAATGTCTTTTGCGGATAGGCTTCCCCTACTGAAGTGAAATCTTTAGGCAATTGTCCTTCAAACATTCCACTCCCTTCTTTACTGGCTTCTTTAGGCATAAAATCGACATAATTTTGTCCACTTGGTGAAATATCACAAGTAGTGAATGATTCAGTGAATAAAGAACGAAATGCTTGGGATGTTTGGTGATAGAATAATATTACCATTACACATACAATGATCCCGTGTAGTATATTATGATGAGTAATACCGGCAATGAATACAATAGCCAATAATTTGCCTAAAGGATGTTGACTTACTTTAGTAAAAGATTCGGGATATAGCAAAAGAGATAAAATCAATATAACTGGCAAATATTGGTAAAATAGTACTTGTGTATTTTTCATATTTTGGAGGAATTCTACTTCTTTATATATTTATCCTTAGAAAGTTTCTCTCAATTTAGGCGTTTTGAGAGAATAATATAATCTGTCTTTTTTGTAAAGAGAAGACAATTGATTTTTTTTTGATTGATATATATTATTTGAAATAAATGGCATCCTTATTATCTTCTGCAAGTCCATTTACTACGGGCAAAAAAGGGAAAATGCCCGCCCGTATGTCCAAAACATTTCAACGACTTACGTCTGTTGATGAAAATGAACCGACTAAATTAATGGAAAACTTTAGCGATCCAAATGCTTCAAATGAAATGACTTCTATGGAAAAACAAATTGAGACGCAAAAAATCCGAGAAGAAAAAGTCCAACAAGCCTTGTCTAAAATGACAAATTCCTTTACAACTGCTCCTTCTGACAATGATGATTCAAGTAGTGCTTTAGGCGATTATTCTTCTACTCCTCAATTTCCACCGGTACCAGTTGCTCCACCGGTCAATACTTCTCAAAGTTCGACTACTCCTCGAGACAAAATAGAAGGATTCGCATCAGGTGTATTGACATCATCGTCACCTTTTGGAACAGCCAATACCCGTACAGGTAGTTCATATCAGCAAAGTTATGGTCCTACTGAGTATTTTCAGCAATTGACATCGAAAAATAACCATACACCCGTCTACAGTAGAATGAGCGGTGGTAGTAATGGCGTTGGTTCACAGCAACAACTAATGGAAAAACTCAATTATATGATCCATTTATTGGAAGAACAACAAAAAGAACCGACCCAACATATTTTAGAAGAATTCCTCTTGTATTGTCTTTTAGGCATTTTTATGATCTTTTTAGTGGATTCATTTACCCGTGTTGGCAAATACACTCGGTAATTTGGATTCGGATTTTATCTTGTCTTGTCTTTTCTTGTATAGTCAAAACCATAGTGTTTTCACTATAAAATTAGAGGTCCCATTGGGAATCGAACCCAGTCTGATGCCATAGTCATACCACTAGACTATAAGACCACGTTTTTTGTAGAATAGTACTTCTACAGTATATTGTCCATGGAATTCTTTAAATGCTTTTGGAGAGAAAATATATAATCACACTATAGGAGAACGCGTATGAAGATGTATATGGCTAAAGAAAGAAGAATCAAAACAAGAAGAGCAAGAAGAAGCCAAAAAGGAAAGCAAAATGGTGGAAATTCTACTCCACCTAAACCGCCTAAACCGCCTAAACCATCCAGTAAACAAAAGAAACCGATCTATCAAAAACTCACTCGAAAAGTTCGGAAATTATTTGGTTCTAAAAAGGAATCGTCAAAAAAGACACCAGAAAAGAAAGATCAAAAACACTTTGATTATAATGAATTGGAGAGAAGAGTCAAATCATTGAACACTCCAAAATCGAAAACTGTAAAAAAAACACCATATAAGTTGATCGAAAATGCCCATACTATTATTGGTAAAGCCAAAGTAGGATCATTATATAGTCATTCCAAATTCGATGTTTTACAGGGTAAACATATTCGTACCAATACACCGGCTGCCAAATTAGATAACAAAACAAAAAAGGAAATTGGAAGTCAATTCGTAGAAAATGTAAATGACGCTGTTCTCAAACAACTCAAATCCAATACACAAGATATGAAAAGGTCATTAAAAAATAAATAAACATCGGTCCATCTGTACAGGACTACTCGGGTACACTAAATTGTACAAATAAAATGCCGATGTATTTTCCATGTGCAATTCGTACTTTTCTCTCCATTTGTCTAAAATGAATCCATTATGAGAATACATTGGAATCTCCAATATTCCTTTTGTATGGTCGTCGTTTTTTTCCATTAATAAGAATTCCTGTAGACAATTCACAAATCCACGGAAAAACAAAATGCCTAAAGGATCGTGATCATGGTTGAATTGACCGGATTTGGGTTCAAAATTCATCGACGCCACTAATTTGATAATATGTGGTTGACTTATTGTATCATCCAACCACGACCGGTGTGTATTTTCCAATACATAAACACCATGTACATGTTCTACTTTTTGTATTTTATAAACAGTAGCATAAATCACATAACGTTCATTCGTTAACCATTCTACAGTATACTCAAAGGGTGGCAATACACAGATATCGAATTGACGGGTCATTTGATAATAAATACTTCGCCATAAATCCAAATGGGTCCGGTTGAGACAATATATACGGTAATTACGCGGTAATTGGTGAAAACGCACTTTTCGCAATACAAATGTATAGGTACTGTATTGGACTAACGGCACCACTCCTGTACAAAGTGATCCGTGTTTAGTGAAACAGAATCCATTGGGTATTATGCCTGTTTGGACATTGTGAGAATAAATATGGGTTTGAATGAGATTCCGAGACAAATGTTTCTTTTGGTATTGCTCATGAACACACAACATATCCCAATATTGAATCGTCGTACTGGACTCCGGATAATGTAAAAAATACACAACCACGGGACGACTTAGAATGCAACCGTAGAATCGCGTATAATCGGGTTTCGATGCCCATTTTTGTAACACGACCGATGTATGTGGACCGGACCCAGACCCATGATGCTCGGGTTCCATTAATCGTTGTTCTCGATAACACGAAATCCAAGACGCTCCGTAAAAATGCGACCGCAAATACTTTTCTGTACAGTGGAATAACGCATAGTCATTGTCCAAATAATATCCCTGTAGAAGATTGCACAGTGGTTCCCAATGCGTAAACCGGTCATATTGCCATGTTTCAATGTGTTCAATATCGCAAAAAATCCCCCGTTTTATGGGACGGTTGCGCTTCCAATAGGGACGTTTATTCCACAATAATAGTCGTGGGTACAGTTCATATGTATGATAAACGGGCTGATGAAACCAAAAGGGAGATTGCCATTTCAAATACAACAAAAGAAATACATACAGAATACACAAAATATAAATACTATAGATGACTACATTTGCATAATTCATTTTATCAAAAAAAAGGTACTACGACAACAGGCCAAATCACCGTGTTCGTGTCAACCAAACTTTAATATACTCTTTCTACAGGTTTAGTTAAATCCGGTTACAACTCGTTCCCATTCTTGTACAGTACTTAATGGGATTTTCGGCAAATGAACGTGGCATTCCCAAAAGTATCGGCAAAATGCCCATTGGAAATCCAATTGAGGCAATCCATCTTCGTTGACCGGACCGATATAATATTTACTGTGATGTGTGCGCAAATAATTTTGGATCGAAACCGGTAACAAAAAGTGGTATACTGGTGGTAGTACATAGCATAACTGAGTATAGGGATGTACAGGATGGGTATCATCGGTTAAAGGCAAGAATTCGGTTTCATAATGGGGGACTTTAGGTGCTAAATCTTCCAACAAAGGAGGATAATCATATTGATAGCTCCAATTCCAATGGACTTTTCCTACAGTATAATATTGGGTGACCCATTGCAATCCTTCTAAATACGATTGACATACGTTTAAAGTAGACACTTTAGGAGGAAACAACAATTCATAATACCGCATTTGCCATCCTTTTTCATTCGGCTCGATCGTATTTTCTACCGAGCGATGTAATACCGGTGTGTTGGTAAACAATTCCATTCTTTCTTCTACGGTGCTTTTCTTCTGCAATTGAGCCGGGCGTTTTGACCATTTGTCTCGTACCGAATATTCTTGGAGTAGCCATTCTTTTTCACATTTTGCTAAAGTTTTGACAAATCGCGATAATTGTTTCCATTGAATTTTCGGCTCCGTTTCTTTGGATAATAAATAAGTATTGGACTTGCTTCCAATTTCTTGACGGTATACTTCCAATAGTACTTCAATGCCGTGTGTACGTATATTCATACTGGGAAAATGCGGTAGAAAATCGTTTCCTAAAAAGAAGCAAATGAATACATAATCCTGTAGACGATGTAAATCATTTCCTGTATTGCATCTCATACTGGATACTATGGATCGGCCCATTTTTGCTATATCAAGAAAGAGTGGTTCATCGGGTTTAGTCGATTCTTCCAAAAGGCTTTTTGTAATCGAACCAAATTGTGGTGCTTCGCGAAATACATACAAAGATGGACATACTTGTAAATGCAACAAAGATAACATGAGTAAATCCGCATCCAATCCATACACTGCGCTAGTTTCGTCGTCACTTTGGTGTGGGTTTTCACGCATATGAGCGTATAATTTGTGTTCACCTTCACCTGGTTCATCCGGTGTTGCTACAAAAATAGACCGTACACAATATTGCGATTCTTTATTGCTAAAGTATTCTTTCATATATGTACTGAGTTGATTCATGAACACTGTACCGGGTGTAAATATACACGTGGTTTTTTCCATTGTAGTGGCACTCGCACTAGTGGCAACCGAGTGAGATGGATCAATGGCATTGTGTACGGATTTTTCAAACCAGGATTTATATCGCCTATTGCGTTGTTGATCCATTTTAGCCATTGGGGCAACCCCGTCAAAGGCTATGAAAATAACATCATTTGGTCGTATTTGTCTTATATACAAGTCTATTTTTTCGGCCGTTTTTTCAATAATAGTAGAATAGAACTTATCGGTTGGCAAATCAGTACTGGTTGTACGGTATACATCATATAATATGGAATTGCAATCCATATACAACCGACTAAATCGAATTCGATCTTTTACCATAGAAGCATAATTACGAATTATTTTTGTATGGGATTGCAACACGTGAGAGAAATAACTTGGAATACCCATCTTAGTTGTTGTTTACGAATAAAATAATATAGCAAGAAACTGTTTATATTATTTTGATTTTGATTTTGTGATCTATTTTATATTCTTCTATAGCAATATAGTATATAGTTGAAAAAAGAAAATGGAAATAACATTCCCTTCAATTTTTTATTTATTTTACCGTTTAGCTCCTTTCATTTTAGTGAGTTATTTTGTACTGGGATCTATCATAAATGGTGAACCGAAAGGCTTTATCTATTTAGTCGGGTTGATATTTACTTGCGTAGTGACAATGGGGTTCGTAAGTGTACTTGGTGAAGATGTCATCAATACATCACCAGCTTGTCAAAATCTGAAATTTGGTACATCCAATACCATTTCCAATACACCAATGAGTATGGTGATTTTTGCCTTTACCTTTTTCTACTTGCTTTTTCCAGTTGCCAAATATCATTTGGAATTAACCAATATTCCAATGTTGGTGTTCTTCCCATTGCTCATTTTAGGCGATATTTACTGGAATATGTACTTCAGTTGTTTTTCTATGGTCAATATGTTGGTTTGTTTAGTCGTAGCGGGTTGCCTCGGTGTGTTTTATTCATTCTTGATTGACAAAACATCCTTACCATCTCTACAGTATTACAACGTAGGAACCAATCGTGAACGGTGTACCATGGCTACGAAAAATCGCTATAGATGTACAACATACCAAAATGGTAGACCGGTGAATTATGTAATACAATAAGGCACATCAACAGGTACAGGATAAGAATATAAGTTTGGATTCAATGCTCTCAAGTATGGAAATAGTGGATATTGTGTTCAAACCATTGCTGAAGTGAACGGGAAATATGCTTTCGTTGTATATCGTCTGATATTAACCGGAAATTGTATGTTTTGGCTAAAAAGTGCTGCCAGAATTGTTGAACAATCAAGTGAAGATTACCTTTGGTATATTTCGATTCAACCTCATCTTTAGGATACATGGGATATCCTTTGCGTGCATTGACTGCATTGTGAAAATTATACAGCATATCTCGCAACTGATCCTTTCTTTGAATGGCATTGAAATTCACCCCATTTAAGTAATGGACAGCGTGATTTGTACAATCTGGGCAAGGCAAATTGGAACAAATAGTATAAATAAGGTTTAGCAAACCTTGGCGGACTTGAGTAAAGTGTTCTTCCCGTATTTTCTCCGCCAATACATGGAATAAATTCCAAAATGGTTCGCCCCATTTAATCTTTTTCCCCCCTTGTATAGTAGAGACTTGAGTTTCATAACTTTGTGCGTGGACTACAGTGACCTGTTTAGGCGGTTCGATTGGACGTCTAAATACAGGCTTTCTATTGCGAGTAAAGAGTAATACGGGTTTTTGTTCTGCTTGTAGTGGTCGTTGATAATTATTGTTTACAGTAGCTCTTGGATTGGTAAATAACATATTGAATTTTATTCTTCTATAACATACAGTACATTTTTTCAAAACCCATATAAATATTTATTCTAAACTTTCTTTAGATTAAATATATAACTATACAAAAAAATAAACCCTTGTATTATAAAAACATCTTCTAAATCACTAAATGTCTACCGAATCAGAAATAGAAACAACGGCAGAACCAGTGTCTACTACAAATCTAACTGCTATAGTAAAGGCCTGGGTTGTAAATGATAATCAAATACGTGCTTTAAATAAGAAAATGCGTGAATTGAGACAAGAAAAGAAAGCCCATACGGAAAAGATGATTGATGTGATGAAACAATACGAGATCGATAATTTTGATGTTAAAGACGGACAAATTCACTATAGAACACAAAATCATCGTGAACCATTGACACAAAAAAAATTGCTCAGTATTTTGGCTTCCCATCCTCAAATGAATGAACATCAAGCGAATTTACTTGGACAATTTATTTATGATAGTCGTAAAACTGTACAAAGAGATGTAATTAGCCGCAAAATAACAACAAAGCAAACTGATTAATTCAAGTTTGTTTAAGATGATGTTGGTTGTGGTGTTGTTGTTGGTTGTGATGGTGGTGAAATACTGTAGATAATATATCGATCACCGTCTTTTTTGTATTTAGCAATCACTTTTGGATTTGGTGTTTGCTTTAGCACATCTTCCGTAGAAAAGACATTATTATGTTTGTCTAAATAGTACACAATTCCATTGATTTCTTCGGCAATGACTTCGCCATTAATGTACTGCGATCCATCGCTGGAATTTCCAGTGATAATACCATGAGGAATGCCTTTAATATGAGTACCACAATACACGAAGCCTTCTTTTTGTTTTCGTGTACATTGTTCACCATTGGCTCGTTTTGCGTGACAGCGATTATTACTGGGAATACTATTCTTCACGCGCTTTCGTTTACTTACGTCTTCTTTGGATAATACTAATCGATTATATTGAAATATGAATTCCATTAATTCTTGTAATTTTTCCGTATCTGTGAAACGCAATTCCAATGCTTTTTCTTTAATTTGCTTCTTGAAATCTCCTACATAATCAGCTATACGTCTATTTAATTTTCGATCCATTATTATACAATACTAAATAATTACAAGTATTCTATAATTGTAAAAAGAAAAAATGGGTTTATTTCAATTTTTCCCATTTAAGAAATTATAGTTTAGTAAAATGAATATAAAGAGGGCATATTTTTTTTGTTTTTGTTTCTTATTTAACGAACGAATTTCTTACGTAATATTTCCAATACACGAATCGCTTCATTACACGCTTGAGTCAAATAGTATTTCGTATAGGTGACATTACTATTGTTATCATTCGTACTGAACCGATTGGAACACAATCGAATGACACTATAATCATCGTGTGGATGGTACTTTTTGAATCCTACAAAGGTTAATTCGGGTTTGTTCTTCAATGTATTGTTGGGTTTGTAAAATAGACTGTACAGGAAATATTCTAGTATATAACCGAGAGTATAGTCCTCATTTTCCAAAATCACATCGTACCCTTCAATGTTGGGTGATACAACACTTGTATAGCCCATTCCTTTGGATTGGTCACTGAATTGCATTGGTACACTGTCACTATGTACGCCTTTTTGAAACTGATCGATTTTTTCCTGTAGAAGTCGGCACGCTTTTTCTACTAACTCATAATTCGTGTACTGTCCAATTGTTTTGATTACAAATTCAAATGCATTAGCTTCGTCGCTTTCGTTGGTTTTAAAGCATCGTTGTGCGTCTAAATATTGGAAATTCTTTTCCTCAAAATCGATCTCTGCTTGTGGACGACCCTCGTCTTTATAAGATTGAAGTATATGTGACCATCGTGTAGCTTTTTTCTCTGGATCCACTACATTGAAATACGCACACTTACTGGCGGCATTGAACATGCCATTTTCAACCGCAGTAGCAACTGAAAATTCGGCGGTGAGTTTGATTTCTTCGCCTGGTATGGTAGGTCCCATCATCGGACGAAGACGTAGAAAATCAATCGGGCGATTGCTACGGATATCGTGTGGAAAGAGTTTCATTAATTCGGTCTTTTCCAAATATTGACCACTTTCTTTGTGTACGATTTTGAAATCATCGGTCGTGACCCATAGCATCTCATAATCACTCGTATTTTTCGCTTCTACAATCAACTTGTAATTTTGTGGGAATTCTTCTAAATCTTGTGATATTATCGGAATACAACTCAATCGTTGCTTAATGATTTCGTTATGGAAACGCGATGTATTGACCTCGATTTGACATTGATTTATGCTACTGGTTTCAGTACGGATGGCAATAATCGGAATATCGCTCATTATAGTACGACGAATACCATTGGCTAAACATACTGGTACATCTTCTACAACAAAATGCAATATTCCTTCATCTTCGTAATTTTTGGACACAATTGGATTAATGGATACTGATACTGGAGTAGCAGTAGAGCCTGGATTTGCGTAATTCATAGTATCGTCGGCAATAAAATCGGTCATTATTTTTCTACTGTGTCTTTTTTCGGGTATATCGAAAGAACTGATTGGTATCTATATCTGTATAGTGTGTATTGATATTAAAAACACATACTATACTTTTAAATCAATTTTTCCCTTCAAAAAAAGAGTTTATATTGAATAGTACTCTAAATAAGACCCTTTTACAGTAACATGGATGAGTGGGCAATAGGAATATGAGTTGCCCCGGAGAATAAAAATAAAATAATGAATAAAAACATAAGTACAATAGGGAAAAGAACCAATAACCAGGATATAATTGGAGCACCAGCTTTGCATATTAAATGCAATACCCAAGTCCAGAAAATGACAAAAAGTAGTTTGATCAAGAAAACAATCGCGGTGTTGGATACTGTACAAGAATAATTTCCGGCGCAATATTCAGTATTGGAACCCATATTTTGGAAAGCCATTGTCACCAAAATAATAATGGAAATGACTAAATAAACATACGCTGGTGTACAAAGATTTTGAATACGGCTTAACAAGGAAGGCATTTTTTTTCTCGGATTTGACGTTAATTGCTATTTTTATATATTAATAGCAATAAAAAAAAGTTTAGACTAAATATCCAGTAGTAGCAATACCATTGCTTAATACACTATTATTTACATATGGTAAGCCTGCAACTTTCGAGATGTATTCAATTGAATTGGTATCATTGCTTCCTAAAATAGAGGTACCCATCCCCCCACCTTTCATAATTTTCCGTTGTCTTTGTCTTCTTGTACAGTTATTTCTACGGCATCGTTTTTTTGTACAGGCTTTTATTCGATTACGTCTTCGTGTGGTTTTACACATACGACATTTGCATTTGCATTTTCCATTGCAACAACTTGAACGATTGGATATTTTGCTTTTCTTTTTACGTCCACCACCTACCAATAAAAAACCAGAAGCGGTTGCTCCTGATCCAGCTGAACCACATTGACAAGGCATTCTTTTACGTGTGTATATACAGTAGAGTCATATTTTTTTATTCTACATCGACATGGGTTAACATAACACGCCGACAACATACATTAGTCAACTTTAGTTCATTTAATATTTCACTTTCTACAGTGTCTTTGTTGACCATATCCTTTGTATAATAAATAACTCGTTCCGTGACATTTTTTTCTTTTTTACGCTGGCGTGTTTGTTCTAAATAATACCGGTACTTATCGGCTAATACATTTCCACAAGTAACGCATTTTATTGGAATGATCATGATATGGACTAGTAATGGATTGATCGACCGATTGGCTTTTATGACTATACTAATGTAAAAGATTGTATTTATTTTGATTTCCTCGTATATTGTTTATTACTGTTTCAATTTTTTCCTACAACGCTTTGTAATAGAATTCCGTATATATCCTACAGGACAATGCTTTACTTTTGCCTTTGCCTTTGCCTTTGCCTTTTTCGACGCTTTTATTTTTTTCTTCTTTTTCGCAGCAGCAACACGCCTGGCCTTGATTGTTTTGAGCTGACTTTCAGCTGATTTCACTTGTACTCGTTTCACTGGCTTTGTGATTACCGGAGATACTGTAGGAGAATGAACTCGATGTGACCACGATTTGGACTTTTCCAGTATTTCTTTTGAAGGTGTTGGTTTACCAGTCTTGTACAGTTTATATTGCACCAATAATTCTTTCATAGAAGAATACCATACATCCAAATTATCATTCCGTTTTGCTAAATCTTTAGCGCAAAATTCTTGGATCAATGATTTTGCTTTTTGTAAAAACTCCGGTGATACTTTTGGGAATGATTGGTTGTGGCTGATTAAATAATCCACTAAATTGTCTAAATCGAATGCGAGACAATAGCTATCGAATGTATTGACCGCTTTTTGAATGAACTGATTGTACGTGAAAAAATCGCGATATTGTTTACACGAATCGGATTTAATAAAATCCTTCTCATTACTACAACTTGTCTCGGGTGGATAATAAGTATGACTACGTGCCATTTTATTGGTATTGTTCTTGCTTTCTATAATGCGTTTACTCAAGGTAGTTGCCATACCGAAATCAATGTATTTTATGGATCCAGTATTGACATTGTACACAATGTTTTTCATCTTAATGTCGTAGTGCATAATGTTGTTTTTCCGGAAAAAGGCCAATCCCTGGATTAACTTTAGCAAACTTGAGAAAAAAAGACATTGATTGGAATAGGTCTCCTTTTCCAAGAAATTCTCCAAATAATCTTCTACGTTGACTCCACCATCTTCCATTAACAACAAACGCAAATTTTGCGGTTGGTCACGGTACTTGTACAAATAATAACTTAGACCTTGACATTCTTCAAACGCATTTTGGAAATTCTCATCTTGTTTAGGTGCACACTGTACAGGTTGCTGTAGAATGTATTCGTCTATATTTTTGATTTTGCTGATTTTCTTCATTTCATTCATTTCTTCTAAAGCATCGTCTTTATGAAGAAGTTTCGATACAGTAGAATTGGGTATTTTTTTCTTTAACGTTGTTTTACAGGACAAACGTGGCTTTGTAACACAACCATATGTACCATATCCAATTACTTTGGGACTCGACATTTTCTGTATTGGTGACTTGCTTTTTTTTATAGTTTTATATTTTTTATTGAACTTGTATTGTATAGAAATTAATGGGAAAAAAATTCAGTCACCCTTGGTTATATAGTGCGCTTTTAGCTAGTATATGGCTAGGAGTGAGCTATGTTGGTACTGTACAGGATTCATCATCGTCAAAGTCGTCGTCATCACCACCTAAACAAGAAAAAATCCAAGAAGGATTTGAAGGTGGTGATGGTGATGGTGATGGTGATGGTGATGAAGAAACACCCAATTTAATGGTCTACAGTACAACACGTGTAGATAATACAAAAGTATTTCCCGATTACCACGATACCGAAGAACAAATACGGAAAGATAATAAGCATAAAATGAATGTTTTTTATGTAAAAGGTGCCAATGATAAACCACTAGCTATTAATATGGAAACAACACAAAACTTACCTACTTTTTATACACCAGGATCATTCCAATATAGTGCGTCTACTTATGTACCCACTTACGCAGATGGAGTGCAATTGGGATCGATTAACCTCAAATCCAAATACAAAGACTCGGTTAAATTAGTACTTGCGAGAACGGCTGATTCTAGTGATGACGAAGAAGATTAAACCCTTGAACATCGGTTTAAACCACTGGTGGCAAACCATCGGATTCATAAAGATGAACCGGTAGATCATCGCGGACAAATCGACATAATCCTGTAGAAGTCCATTCTACTTGCACTGCCCGGATTTCGACACCGGCTTTAGCCGCTTCTTGTACTGCCCTTTTGTATGTTAAATCAATATTGGACGGTTGAAAATGCGCCACATCTGTACGTTGAATCACAAAACACAATATAGCCCGGTATTCCGTGGTTTGAACGATTTCTCTCAACTCATTAATGTGTTTCAAAGCACGTTCACTCACTACTTGTGTACTGTTTTTACGGTACCCATCGGGGAAATAGGCGATCTTTTCTCTATAGTGTTTCGTATTTTCGATTCCTACATAACGTTTGCGCTCCTTTTTCGGTACATCGACATAATCGGCTAAAGGAACGTTCTTGATTTCCATAATATAAGGCCGACCATCACCGTCGATTCCTGTATAATCGAAACGCGAATTCATAAATTTGAATTCACGTTTCATAGAATGATGCTTATGCAAAAACCGTAGAAGATCCTGATCTAACATTCTCTCGATTAGATTCTCAGCCATTTTAGGATGAATGCCCACCACGATCTGATGTTCGCGTTCTTGTAAAATGGCTAAATATACCGCATAAGCACACTTATTTTTCTTATTTTCTACAGGGGATATCACTACAGTACTTCCTTTGTCTGATAACCCACAGCATCCTAGTGCTGGTGTATGGGCTAAATAGGGCGTATTTTGTACAAGTATATCGGCTACATACGGTGTTTTACAAATAGCCGATGGACGTTTTACAATCTCGGTCACTTGGGCTTCGGGTAAACTATATAAAAGTGTCATGATTGAATGATTGATTGAATAGATTTTTATTTACTTAATGGTACTATAGAAAAATGATGTAATTTGTTCAATTTTTAGATCTGTCGTAGTGAAAAAAAGGAATTTCTCTCAAAATGCCTAAAGTAAAAAGTATTTCAGAAAAGTTTTGGAAGATGAATAGATCGATGAACATTCTTGTTGGAGAATTCTGAAATCCTTTTTACTTTAGGCATTTTGAGAGAAAAAGGACTGTCTTCCATTTTGGTCCTTAATAAAGGACTTTATACAAGAATCTGAATCCAAAAACCGGATTAATTCCCTCTACTAAATGTAGAGGATAATTCTTGACAATTTGGATGATTGCTTGATATATACCATTTTTTCTTAGTAGGATCCCATTTACCGCCTTTTTCTTTTACCTGATCTTTTTGCTGAAAAGGGACCTTTAGGTATATACGTTTGTCTGTGGCGGCTGCGCCGCCACCACCCCCAAGGTTACCAATGGCCTCATTGGCTAAACGGTCCGCATGATCATTTCCTATTGAATGTACATCCGAACCATTTGTATGGGCCATTACATGCATTGCTTTCCATTTTGACTGGCGTGCGTATTTACTGTACAAAGTATACACTTCGCGGACTAATTCTTTATTGGGAATCGAATCACTCCATAATTTTTTACTGTTTTTCTCTCCAAAGGATGTCAAACATAACATTGAATATTTGGAATCGGTCACGAAAATCACCGTTAATTTCGGATCGGCATTGGTATAGGGTTCCATAATTGTCATTGCTTCTAATAAGGCTCCCAATTCACCGGTATTATTGGACTGTTTGCCCACTACTTGTTTGGATACATTTCGTGGATCATTTTGACCAAAATAGACCCCCATACCGGCCTTTGCTCTAGGTGTTCCATTGTGTATACATGATCCATCTGTGTACACATAGATTGTATTACCATCTTGTACGGGTACAGTAGAGGATAATGATGATGATGATGTGACAATGGAATCTGTGGATTTAGGAGGTGGTGGGGGTACTGGGTTCCCACTTTTTGTTCCGAAGAAATTCGTAATAGAGGCTTGCTTTGTTTGAACCATTGTTTTTTGTTAGTTAGTGTTTTTAGATAAATAGGTTTTCTTCTATATAAAGCTATTTAGCATATTTTTCTTATATTCAATTTTCCCCCATTTTTCAATATATTCTTCTACAGTAGATCCCCCCCCCTTCACAAAATGTTTTGGACCACCAAACAATTTTTAATGATGAAAGGATTGCCTACAGTAGATCCACCCAAGAAAATACAATCAAAACAAGTTCGGTTTAGCGAAAAATCCAGAATCATCCTTATTCCTGATCGATCTGAATATTGTACAGTAAAAGGAGATATGTGGTACAGTGAATACGACTATTACAAATTCAAAATTGTGGAATACGGTAGACAAGTCGAAAATCACTTTTCTTTGTTGCAAAACTTGCCTTTACATACTAGCGGTGCTTATTAGAAGTATTTAGACCCACCCCTTCCCGACTACTTTTTGATTTTATATCCTTTGGTTGTTTTGATTCTTCTAATTCTTTTTCCATCACTGTCTTCTGTTAATGGCGAAATGTTTTTCATTGCATTTTTTTGGGCTATATGCAATTCCATTCCACTGTAGATAGTATTATTTTGTGAATCGTCTACCGAATCGTGTGTAGACTGATGATGATGAACGGCATCGTGACACGACGAACACAATGCCATTAAATTGGCCTTATGGTTTTTATGTATAGTGCCAATATACCCATAGGAATCCGCAAATTGTTGTTCTTCTAAATGATGGGTTTCTTCCGATAAAGCAATGCCACACATTTCACATTTTCCCCGTATTTTTTCTACATTGTACCGACTACTTTTATGTGTTAGTGACCCCGCAAATTCCGGAAAATAATTGGCACGAAATTGATATGCTATTTCCATTAATTCTTCCGGCATTTGGAGAGAACGACAAACTTCTAATCCATAATTAGTACATCCAGGTCCGTCTTGTAGCAATCGTTCATATTCCAAACAATCGGTTTCACCATTGTAGATAACCGACAAATGACACATGTGCAATGTTTCCATTTGAGCCAATTCGGGAAAATTCGTGAGTTCGTGTAAATGGGTAGCCAATAAATACGAACATTGCTGTTTATACAAGTACTGTAAAGTGGTCATCACTATACACAAAGCCGACGAACTTTCTGTACCGGAACATAGCTCGTCGCCTAAAATTAGACTATTGCAATCACCATATTTCCAAATGATTCGTAACTCCGACATTTCTACGGCAAATGTAGAAAGACCTTTGAATAAATTGTCTTGGCTAATGATCCTGGTAAATATTGAACGGTACGGATAATAGACAAAGTCATTACACGGAACAAACATTCCTGATTGGGCCATTATTACAGCTATTCCCAATGCTCGCATTAAACTGGTTTTCCCTACCGCATTGGTTCCGAATAATAACATTCCATTGGGATTTCCCGTTCCGAATTCTACATCATTGGGTACATAGGTTTCGTTTTTCAATAGTTTTTCGATTAATACATGTCGCAAGGCCTTTGCTTTTACATAAGACTTGCATTCACCCGTTGACGTTTCGTTGCGATCTCCAATTGTAGGTCTACAGTAATGATTTTCCAGGGCTACAGTACATTTACTCCATAAAACATCCAATCGGGCAATTAATTTCGATGTGATTGCCAATGTATCGTAGTATTGCTCTTCCAGTGTATCAAGAATTTCTTTGTACAGTGTTTGTATGGTGGTTTGGATTGAATTTTCGATTTTTTGTATGTCAAGGGAAAGTTTAGTCAAAAGTGGAGTTGTGATAGACATATAATTCTTTTTGCTTCCAGGGAAAAATAGAATATTTTTGAAATCGTCCATTAGTTTTTCTTCATTGGACTGGAACCATTTTCCAATCTCATCGGTTGGAGAGAAAAAGCTCTTGGGTTTTTTCCTAAATTCTTTTATTTTTTCTTCCATTTTTTTCGATTTGGCTTGAGTGATTTGGAAATAAGCAGAACCAACACCAGTACCGGACCGTTTGTCTGATGTATATTCACGACGTACGTTACTCTCTTTGACTGGATTTTTCGGGTTCATCAATGTTTCCAAAAACATCCAATAATAATCCCATTGTTCGTTGTGCTTGATTAACTCGTTGTACAGTAATTCCAATGAAGGGAAAAATGATGGTTTTAAATAACAAGAATGATTAATCGAGGACCATTGAAAGCGTTCATCTAAATAAACTTTGAGTGACTGGAACTGCTCAAGTGTTTTACTATAGGATTCACTAGATGCATATGGATGTACCAATGGCATTTCGGCTAAACAAGTCCACAATTGTTCGGTTATATGGAGAGAATTGTATAAATAGGATATTTGCAAAGGAGTGATTTTACGGCTTATTAATAACCGAGACAAATGATCAATATCATGGACTCCTTGCAATTGTTTTCTGTATATGGTCATAGAATCGCGATTGTCTTGATTCATAATCCAATTGTCCATTAAATCGTAAATTTGGTTTAACTGTACAGAATCATAAATAGGATGCGTTAATTGATAATAAAACATACGGCTTCCCATCGGCGTTTTACATTGGTCCAATAACGAATAAACGGATCTTAGTGCCGAACTATTATGTGATACTTTTGCCCCGATTGCAAACCCGATGCCTTTATTGGATAAAGCGGAGCCTTGACTATCAATAATATTCAACTGTAGAAGCGAGTGATTGGCTAATTTTAAAAATTGGGCTTTGTTTTCCCAAATGGGGAGAGACAGTTTCTTGCATAATGTTGGATTGTGCTCTTCTAAAAAGTGCAGTAAAATGATAAACGATTGCGTAGCCAATTGATGTTCTTGGAATTCTATACATTGATTTAGCGCATCTATATTGAAATATTGACTAAATACGTGATCACAATGACGCTGTTTTTCAGCGTTTTGTACAATGGTCATTTTTGAATTGTATTCATGAACATACATGGATCGCAAGGTAGGGATGAAATCACGGACTTTAGGGACATCGGCCACTAAAATAACCTCTTTTGGGCGATAAATGGAGAGAATGCGTTCTATATCATCAAATGTAGTGGAATGAATCCGATCATCTTCTACAGTATACTCAAACAAATAAGACTGATTGGTTACTACATTGTACAAAGCCATTCCAGTACAGTAATGATTCTGTTTTTTGTGAACAAAGGATTTTACCCATATGACTATTGTATACGTGTTGTTTTGTACAGATGTTTCCACGGGAAGATATGTTCCTGGTGAATACACTCCTTCCATAATTCTGTTCTTTTTTTTCTTCGAGGATCCACTGTTTTCTTCTTCGACATAGAAAACCAATGTAAACTGTTGTTCCAATAAAATGTCTTTGTACTTTTCTATGTGCATTGGCGACGTATGGAATCCTGCTAAATAGACGGGGTATTGTTTTTCATATTTGATTGATCTGGAAGACATTTTCAAATCGCATACATATGAGAATTCTTCGATCAAACTACCTTGTATTGATTCATAATCGGGATCTTTGTATCCATATACTTCAAAGAATTTCCCTATTTGATACAATAAAAGCGTCTTGGGACCGTATTTTTCTTGATATAATTTGGTAAGACGAAAATATTCGTCCAAGACTCCTTTATCGCAATCTACGTTTTGCTCTTCATCGGCATTTACTGTAGAAATAGTATTATTAATAGAAGGGATTGTTTCAAAAAACATTTGTGATTCTTTTTTTGTATTCAATCGTTTTTGTATTATTAAGTTTAGAGAGAAAATACGATTTATATCAGTTTGTCAAAAGTATTTTAAAATTTTTCATTATAACACTTATTATAGTCTCATATAGGTGATACCTTTTTACAATTGTCCAGGACACAAAGACAAAAAATTGAAATGAGCAAAAATTCTATAGGATGAACTGTATATATACACTCTATTACATTGTTTTGTATTTTTCTTGCGCATAAACGAGATATTATCAAAAAATAATGACAACACTTTCTACTGTAAACCGACCACAAATCATAACTTTAGAAGGAAATATTGGAGCTGGTAAATCCACCTTTTTGGAAAAATTCAAAGATTACTGTAGAGATAGAAATGATATATTATTTCTACAGGAACCCGTGAATATTTGGGGAAAAGTGAAGCAAGACGATAAAACCATTTTAGAACTCTTTTATGAAAACCAAGAAAAATATAGTTTCCCATTCCAAATGCTGGCTTACCATACACGTTATGAATTATTGAAAGATGCCATTGAAATTGCGATCAAAACCGGGGTGAAAACCATTATCATGGAACGGTCATTAGAAGCCGACCGGAATATTTTCGCGAAAATGCTTTACGATGAAGGCAAAATCGAAGATTGTAATTATTCCATTTATCGTCTAATGAGCGACGCTGGTTTGAAAACATTGTCGGCTGATAAAATATGGTGGCTCAATACAGACGCCGAAGAGTGTGCTCGGCGGATTATTAAGCGCGGTCGTACAGGAGAAGAAAATATTCCACTTGAATATTTACAAAAATGTCATCAATATCACGTAGATTGGTTACAAAACAATCCAAAGGTTCTTATAGTAGAAAACTCGTTTGAAGAATTATTACTGGAACACGATAAATCCATACATCATAATACCAATACACCTATGGTCTATTCTACAGTCTAAATACAATGTGTATAATTGTTTGTACATATTGTATTTTTTTATTTTTTTATTTTTTGCCGTTCATTAATACAGAAATGGGAATTTCAATATACATTGGTTCGCGGTCCATTTGAGAGATCCAAAAACCAAACCGTTTGCTTGTTTCGACTATACAAAATCCAATACAAAATTCAACGCCAATATTGCGGAAACAAAATACCGGTGATGAGTCCATATAGGTCATATTTTCACGGTTCACCATCACCAATTGATGGAAATATTGCCGAGGCGTATTGTCATAACTGAAATGGACAACCGCCAATAAATGATCCATATAGGCGATAAAAGGAGTGGATCCGCGCATTTTTGAATACCACGGATTCATTGGATTGCGATACAAAATATTCAGCTTACTTCTATTGTGATCGGACGGATCTTCTTCTAAACGCCCGATTTCCAATGGAAACCATTTATACACAAACCCATCCGTATTGTCCGGTAAAGGTATTGGCGCCCAATTTTTCTCACACCAACTATCGTACGGCGAATCAATGACGCGCATTGAATGATACCGTTTTGTATTAACGTCGTACTGCCCATGAATCATGGATATATTTCCATTTAAACTGTATTCCAATGTACTGCCAATAAAACAGATACCGTCTTTACAGGATTTGTATAGGCGAATATCCTCAATACCCTGACTAAAAACATTGGGACGTGGAGTAATATTTGTCTCCAAATTCATAATTTCATAATTCAAAGGACATTTTCGTACAGGATCAAATGTAGAATACACATTCAATGTACGTATTGTAGGATCATCATCCGGATAATAATAAGCACCGCCTTCGTATATCCAATAATTGACATACCGTGTATTTAAACAATGCAATCCATTGTAATCAATATAAGAAGTGGACATAGGATGATACGGCGAATAATTGGGATAATCGTAAACCATGGCGGTAAAGTAGTCGTTTTCGGCAAGAATACAATATTGAAAGACATTGGGTAACGAAAGAATCAAACTGTCGTCATGGTTGGCTACATACCATAATGGTTCCCAGTCTTCTACAGTTTTCTCAAAATAAGCCCATATATTGACATCCCACGTCAATGTGAATTCATGACTCTGTAAATATTCAATGAAATATTCACTGTACAGGTTATACATTTTATGAATTGCTTGCTTGGAACCAAATAAAAATGATCCACAAAAACGCCAATGGACATTGTTGGTAAAATCGCCGTGGTTTACGTCATCGGGTTCACCCCAACATCCTGGTATATGCATACGATTGTTATGTTGAACATAGAGATTGTAATTCTGCCGGTACTTGAATGTTTTATGTATAAATTCTATTGTACTACTATCATCGAGCAATTCATATGGAGCGTGAAAATCCAAATAAGCACCGTACAAAAAATCATGGTATTCCATTGCCTGTTGGAGACAAAAAATCTTTTGATGAGTATGCCAAATATAATGAATCGTATCCTTTTCCTCATTTCGTACAGTCGGCAATTGTAGGGTTTCTTCGCCACGGTAAAACCACGGCATAGATTCGTATTCCGGTACTACGTGAATTTGTATGTTTGTACAGGGTTTCAATAGTTCGGTTACAGTAGAGAAATGTTCTTTGGGTACAAACAACACCACTGGAACGGAAAAGTCTTTCCATGCCAAGATGTGATTCTCATCGTAATGATATAAAATAGAGACAAATTGGATGATGGAATCTTTCATTTATTGTTTCAACTATACCATCCGTTTAAATTGTTTTTGTATCGTAAAAACAAATTAAACCGAATTATTTTTCTATAGTATTCATTCATTTTTTTTATTGACCAATATGACACTTACATTGGTTACCTCGTATATTAATTATTATCATACTCCTATTTTGAATCACAATTTCCGTCTTTTGTTTTTGAAAAAGCTCGTTCAATTGGAAATTCCGTTAATTATTTTTGTTTCACCGGATTGTATCAAAGTGATTGAAGGGTTTATTATTGCGCAAAAGTGTCAACGTCACGTGAGTATTGTACCCTTGGCTAAATCGTTTTTTCAATCGTCTTATATGTATCTGACGGCAATTGAAACACCGGATGAACCATTGAAACTGCCTACTCATCGACTGGAACCGAAAGATACTTTGGAATATATGTGTTATCAACATAGTAAAGTGGAATTCACCAGCCGTGCCGCTACCATCAATCCATATCAATCCACTCATTTTGCTTGGTGTGATTATGATTTGTTTCGCCATTGGGATTGTCCGCCTATTTTGCGATTTATTCATCAATATGGATTGCCTATATTGTATAATCGACCACCCAATGAAATGCATTTACCCAGGTCATGGCCTGTACAAGATCAATTGTTTTTACCCGGGTGTTTTGATAAATCCACCTATACTATGAATTATTTATGCAACAATATTTGCTGGCGGTTTTGCGGTGGTTTTTATTTAGGCACAAAAGAAGCGGTTTGTCGATTATACGATTTGTATTTGGATCATTTTCCGCAATTTCTGGATATTCATCGTACAATGGTTTGGGACGTGAATTTTTGGACCTATTTAGAACAAGAAACGGATTGGGAACCGTATGTATACAAAGCCGACCATAACCCTCGGTTAATTTCGGAATTTCCGCTATTTGCTTTTGGCGATAAATACGTGCCATATAAATGCTTAATGTACAGGAATCCAATTATGGAGAATTTCAATCCATCATCGGGGTCGATGTGTATGTATCAAGACAAGTGTATCTTGAATGTACGTTATGTAAACTATTGGTACAAGGCAAGTGGTCATTGTCAATTGAAGGATGATGAAAAAACATTGACCGAAAATAAAATGGTTTATTTGGACCCGGTGTCTTTTGAAATATGCGTGTCTGATTATTTACCTGTACGTGTGTCCCGTATTGGTTTACCTGATCCAGATCCCGATGAACAATTCCAAGGTATCGAAGATATACGATTATATGTTTACCAAGGACGACTGAAATTTTCCGCGACTACTGTGAATTATAGTGGATGCGCATGTAGTCGTATGATCTGCGGTGATTATACTATAGAAAAAGATACAGTGTATTTGGAAAACGCACGTGTATTGCATCCACCGGTTCCAAGTTACAAGGAAAAGAACTGGATTCCATTTCATAGCATTACCGAACCCCATAAAGAATACTTTATTTACAGTTGGTTTCCGTTTCAAATGGGGATACTGGATGAAAAGAATGAATTGCAAATCACACACCGTTACAATAGTGTGTACCCATTCAACACTATTGTACGGGGATCCAGTAATGTGAATTATTGTCAAGGTGAATACGTGGCATTGGTACATATGAGTGAAGAGGATACTCTACCAAAACGGTATTTTCATATGTTGGTTTGGTTGGACGGTACGACCTATAAACCCATCCGAACTTCGCGAATATTTTATTTTGACCAATATGGGCCGGAATATTGTCTCTCGTTTCATATTAGTGAAGACTATTATATCTTTTGGATTTCTCGGTACGATCGTGATCCTATTACTCTGTACTATCAACGTAATGATCATACTGGTGTCTCTTATGTTGCCTCGATTGCCAACAATAGGGCGAACGAAGTGAGCACCCCATAAATAGTTGTCTTTTGTCTTTTCTATTGTAAAAATTGAACTCTATTGATCTTATTTAGTTACTTTAGTAAATAAGATCAGTTTACATTACACATTACAGATAAGAAGAGTAAAATAACAAATACCTAACCAAAATACAATGAATGGATTCAACGAAAAAACAACTTCTTTAAATCCCCAAAATATTCAATGGACTCCTGTAGCATCAGCGACTCCTGTAGCACCAAAACCATTTGCTCCACTTCAAAAAGCATTTACACCTCCTCCATCTCCTTCTACAGTATTGACTAATTTACGGAATAAAATTCCCCAATTTGCGAAATATGCAATGATTTTTGATACTGAAACGACGGACAAACACGTCACTTCTCACATTGTTCAGCTCAGTTATATTGTCTACGATTTACAAAATCAAGTGATTACCAAAACATACGACAATTATGTGAAATTGCCAGATGATGTACAAATTGCCCCCGGGGCACAACAAGTACATGGAATCAGTCGCGAAATCTGTATGTCACAAGGCCGTTCTATTGTTTCTGTGCTAAAGGAATTTTATACGGATTTCAATAATATGGACGTCGTAATTGCTCATAATATTGACTTTGACTCGCAAATCGTCAACAATGAAATGGCCCGGAATTTTAAAGAAATGAAAAACGATTGTCCATTTTGCCTAAATCTATTTAACTGGTCTTATATGAAAGATCTCGAAATTACACGTATTTGTACGATGCGTGATACCACCAACCTTTGTTGCCTACCTAAAAATTATAAATACAAAAAACCGGCTTATCCCAATCCATATGATTACAAATGGCCGACTTTGAAAGAACTTCACGGACATTTATTTGATTACGAAGTGGATTCAGATACATTGCACAACGCTTTGATTGATTGTTTCATATGTCTACAGTGTTATGCTAAAGTATACCATAATATTGTCATTGATCGCCACGAACTCCAATTTCTATTGGATACAGTAAATGGATTCACCGAAGTAAACTTGGATGACTAAACAAAACAAAACGAACCAAAAAATAATATTTTCACTTAAAAATTAAAATAGAGAGAATTTCATAAGGATTATTTATAAGTAAAAATCCTTTTTTTGTTTTTTATTGTGGGTGTGCGAATATGATTAGAAAAACGAAACACAATCAACAAGTACAAGACTATTTTGACCGGTATTACAGTAGACATTGCTTTATTGTTATTCATTCCTACAATATACGGAAATCAGCCGAAATCGAATGGTTGGTCCGGTTTTCCTTTGCTTGTCGAGACAAACAATGCGATTTGATTATTGTAGATGAACATTTAGTGGTTACACCGGGTCAAGTGCTACATGGTATTTCGTTGTCTCAGTTTCCTATAGAAGAATACATTACTGTGATTAGTCTACATCCGAAACACATTAAAACGACTGCCCACCGGACACTTTTGACATGTTGGCTACCCGTGACCCATATGATTCCTTTTTTAGATGGATTGACCACTTTTGATGGATATTTATCCGGTTATTCGTTTGTGATTGATAAATTCATCCAGTCAGTCACTGTAGAAGATAAGGATTATTATGGATATTTGAGTCCATCTGTACCGAAAAGTTCTCTGTTACCCATACGGCGAAATTGGAAAAATCTGCGCATATTCTACTGTAGTACTAAATATTGGAATACGCGGACGAATTCTTTCCAAAGTATACGAAATGATACATTGGAATTGGTAAAAGCATTGGATGAACATGGATGGACCAAAATATACGGACCGCGAAACCAATACCAAACCGATGATGTATTGACTTGGTACGGGTTTCGTACCTATTTCGGTGAATTGCCGTTTGATGGAGTATCGGTCATTCGCG
>Ga0209534_10000530_pt1 | contig 43886 bp, 39 predicted proteins | sample COG_07_FD_184751 | JGI IMG/M metagenome (GOLD analysis project Ga0209534, IMG submission 184751) | Pelagic Microbial community sample from North Sea - COGITO 998_met_07 (SPAdes) (version 2) | ecosystem: Environmental > Aquatic > Marine > Neritic zone/Coastal water | place: Helgoland, sampling...
CTAATGTGCTTGAAGATTGATTTTCAGTTTTTGTCAAGCTTTCCAAAAAGTAGCAACAATTCCAATATCGTTACAGTGCTCTCCTTTTGAATTTTCACCATATATATTAACATTATGTAACAAAAGCTTCTCAATAACACCATTTAGAGATTCAAATTTTTTAGCAAATCCTTTTTCTATCCAATGATTTTTATTGATCGAAAGAGCAAAAAAAGCCCCATCCTCAGCCACCGTTATTAAGTTATCAATAGCATTTGGTCCAACATGGCCATGTGTAAAAGTTCCTGAGGAAATAATCCCTTGATAAGAACAGTTGTTCGTCACTATTGGTTGGGTAATATCAGAGATAAAAAAGTTACGATAAATCTTTTTCTCCAAAGCAACTTCCAGCATGGCGCCTGATAAATCTAGCGCATCAATTGGATTTATGCCCAGTTTTGAAAGGGCCTGACCTGCTAAACCCGTGCCAGCTCCAACGTCAAGAACTGGTCCAGTGCCACCCAATTCTACAAATATTTTTGCGACTTGATTTGGTAGAATGTAATCCATTCTAGACGCAAAATCAGTCTCATAATCTTTGGCCCAAGCTGCGTAAAGGTTGTGGTTATCTTGCACTGATTCAAGAGCATAGGCTAAGTCAAGATTGGGTTTCTTATCGGTCATAGATAAATTTGACCAGTTATATTAGTAAAATGCAAGGGTGTTTTTGTGATGTATATCCAGAAATGAGTATAGCTAAAAAAATAAAACCTGAATGGGCTTAAATGAAAAAAAACTTCTAGCGACTTAATGTGCAACGTCCATATATTAATTCTAAATATGGTTACTTTGTAATCTGATAAAAAGTTAAATCGCTAAATATTTTCTTTATTTAAAACTAGCTCTGAGGTATTTGGATGCATCTCTAAACGCGGCTTAAGCTCTTTGATAGATTGAGGAAAATTTAGATGAGTATTTGAGTAAAATAACTTTTGGTTGAGGAATTGCTCGCTTTCATGTAACCAGAAAAAGTATTTTATGCCATTAAATTTTCACTTTTTGAAAGAAATACTATGAATAATTTCGATTTATATAATCCAACACGTATTTTTTTTGGTAAAGGACGTATAGCGGATTTGGGAGCCCAGATACCGGTAGATGCAAATGTGCTACTGGTTTATGGTGGTGGTAGTGCAGAGCGTTCAGGTGTTCTTGCACAAGTTCGTAGTGAACTAGGCAATCGGACAGTGATAGAATTTGGAGGAATTGAACCAAACCCTCGCTATGCCACAGCATTAAAAGCCATAAACGTAATTGCAGAAAATAATATCAACTATTTGTTGGCAGTAGGCGGTGGTTCTGTAATTGATGCCACCAAGTTCATTGCTGCAGCAACAAAATTTGAAGGTGATCCACATGAAATTTTAACCTCATGGGGAAGCTGTGTGTCATCGGCACTTCCGTTTGGCGCGGTGCTCACTTTGCCTGCTACGGGGTCTGAGATGAATCCAGCTTCGGTTATCACTTCTGCCGAAAACGGTACAAAAATGGTATTTATGAGCCCTCATTGCTACCCAGAGTTCTCGATTCTTGATCCTGAGATGACCTACTCTCTTCCGACACGCCAGATAGCCAACGGCGTTACTGATGCATTTGTACATATTATAGAGCAATATTTAACCTACCCTGTGTCCGCTTCAGTTCAAGATGGTTTTGCGGAGTCTCTTTTGAGGACGTTGATTGATATTGGTCCCAAGGCTTTGGTAAATCCACTAGATTATGACATTCGTGCCAATCTAATGTGGACTGCAACGCTTGCGCTAAATGGTTTGATCGGTGCGGGCGTGCCTCATGACTGGTCTAGCCATATGATTGGGCATGAAATTACGGCGCTAAATGACACAGATCACGCTCGTACTTTAGCAATAATATTGCCGGCTTTAATGGATGACCAGCGCGCGTTGAAGCGGGAAAAGTTATTGCAATATGCAGCCAATGTCTGGAATATTTGCGATGACTCTGAAGATGCGCGCATTGACGCCGCGATCAGCGCCACCCGTGATTTCTTCCATAAAATGGGAATCCAAACCCGTCTTAGTGAATACGGTCTCGATGTTGATGATATCGAGAGGATTGTAACTGCCCTTGAAAGTCGTGGAATGATTGCAATTGGCGAAACACAGTCTATAAATCCTGAAGCAGTGCGGCGCATTTTGCAAGCTGCCATCTAAAAAATTTATAATGGCGAAAGTCATGAGAGCTAGACGTTAGCTATTTTTAAACTACTAAACCTCAATTTCAAAATCGACACTCAAACCTTGCTTCTTTGCATTGGATTGTCAGCTCATAATGTATTCTACAGGTGGTATTTAATAAAATTTTTAAGATGGTCTATTAATATTCCCAAGATCAAATATCGTTAGAAATTTACAACGGATATTACAATATTTATTCTTCTGATTATCCTACTAATGTAATATGAGAGTGACCTAGTATTACGTATTCAAGAAAAAGTTATAATGTAGAAAGATTGACAAATTTAAGAATCTAGGCTACTTATACGTATTACTTATACGTATAAGTGAATACATTAATACTTTAAGGATGAATATGAAATCAAATGCTACCCAAAAAGATGTTGCTAAAATGGTAGGTGTTTCACAGGCAACTGTGTCGCTTGTCCTAAATAGCCCGGGCAGTAATTCGATTCCAAAAACCACAGTCGCAAAAATTAATGAAGCCGTGCGTGTTCTCGGATATTTGCCAAATCATATGGCGCGCTCGCTACGTACAAATCAGACTATGACATTGGCATGCATTGTGCCAGATATTATGAACCCTTATTACCCTTCACTCGTTCGAGGAGTGCAGAAGGTTGCTGAAGCTGCTGGATACGATGTGATTACAGTTAGTACAGATGGCCAAAAGGAACGTGAGCTACATTACTTAAACATGGCGCTTCAGGGGCGTATTGATGGAGCTATTGGGGTCTTCTTTGGTTTGGGTATTATAGATTTAGAACCATTTATTAATGCTGGAATTCCAATTGTACGTTTAGAAGCCTCATTAAAAAAAGGTGGGTCAATCTCTATTGATGATTTGTTTGTTGATAATTGCCAGGCTGCAGAGGATCTTACCTCGTTTTTAATTTCAAAAGGTCACTCTCAGATTGCAATGGTTGCTGGCCGTGGGGGTCCCCAATCGGTACGGATTGATGGTTACTGCAAAGCACTTCAATCGGAAAAGCTGAAGACACTTATACAGCTAGACGATGCTTTTACAGAAGAAGGCGGATCTCGCGCTACGGTTGAACTTCTTGATAAGGGTGAGAAGCCAACAGCGATTATTGCAGCCAATGATTTAATGGCAATTGGTGTAATGCACGCCTTGATGAACCGTGGCATGTCTATTCCTGATGAAATAGCAGTCGCTGGGTTTGATGATATACCAGCTGCACGCTTAGTTTCGCCATCTTTGACAACGGTGACACAATTTCAAAACAGTCTAGGTGCTCAAGCTGCACATACCCTAGTTGAGCGGCTCAATGGAACTGCAATTGGGCCAGGCCGGGCAACCCAACAACCCTATAAAATTATTGAAAGACTATCTACTTAACTTTGTCATTAATCAACGGAGGAAAATATGACACATAAATTAAATATAATTTCGGGTGCATTAGTAGCATTCGTTAGTGCACAAGTTGTTGTGGCGCAAGACGCCGTGACGTGGTGGTACGAATCAGCTAACCCAGATCAGCAAGCTTGGCTGACTGAATTTATGATTGATGAGTTTAATTCCAAAAACCCAAATAACGAGCTCAGCATCGATTATCGTGGGAGTGAATTGGATAAGCAATTGCGTGTAGCATTGCTATCTGGCACTGGTCCCGACGTCGTTAACACACCTGGGCCATCTTTCGTGGCAACAATGGCCAGAGCCGGCCAGTTGATGGAGTTGGATGATATCGCAAATGACAAAGGTTGGAACGATCGCATCTTGCCTTTCTTTATGGATTTGGGCCGATTTGATGGCAAACTTTATGCCTTGCCAAAAACCTATGAAACTCTTGGCTTATTTTATAATAAAGCTGTTTTTGAAGATAATGGCTGGACACCGCCTAAAACTATTCCTGAATTACACACACTTGCAGATAAAATGATGGCAAAAGGTATTGTGCCGTTTGGTTCAGGAAACTCAGGTTGGCGCCCTGCTAATGAATGGCAGGTATCAATTGCGCTGAACTCTATCGCTGGACCAGATAACGTTCAAAAAGCTTTAACAGGTGAAATACCTTGGACATCTCAACCTTTTGTCGAAGCTATAAATGAGCTAGATAGCTGGTGGGATAAAGGATACTTCGGTCCTGATTATTTCTCGTTAAATGGTGAACAAGTTATGGCAAACCTTGCTGAGGGAACTGCTGCGATGTCTCCAACTGGTAGCTGGAACTTTGGCCTTGTCCCAGAATATTTTAAAGGCCGTCAAGATGAAGTAGGTTTTGCTGGCTTCCCAAGTGGTAAAGGTGTTCCATATCCAATATTCTCACTTGGCATAGGCTCTACATTCTCAATTTCTTCTGCTGCACAAAATCCTGAGGGTGCGGCAAATGTCATAGATCAAGTTTTTTCTGAGAAATTTTATACTGATATCAATAATGTTTGGCAAGGTGAGTGGAACATGCCACTTCGTGATTTGAGTGGCGTGTCTCTAAACGAAGACGTTATTCCACTTTATACTGAATCAATGGCTGCTTTGGCTTCTGCGGTTAACGAAAACCAGTATGGATATACAACTTGGACATTCATGCCGCCAGCGACAAATTCATATGTTGTTAGTGGAATAGAAGAAGTTTGGTTGGATAGTTTATCGACTGAAGATTTTTTAGCTGAAATGGACAAAATTTTTCAGCAGGAATTATCTGAAGGTAAAGTTGCAGATATCCCTGCACGATAACAAACAATATTCGAACTGAGCGGCGGCGCTTGTCGCCGCTCATTATGCCTAGTGCTTTGGAGACGACATGTACCGCCTATTTACCATTCCTACGCTGATAATAAATGTGTCGATTATTTTTTTACCAGCCCTTTTAACAGTAGTTTTGGCGTTTTACCGCTGGGATGGGATTTCTGACCCAACTTTCATAGGGTTTGGAAATTTTGAAAAACTCTGGGGAGATCGAATTTTCTGGAAAGCATTGAAAAATAATATAATTTGGACGGCATTATTCTTAACCTTTCCTATAGCAATTGGCCTAATAGCAGCATCTTTATTAATGCTCGTTCGGCGTGGCCGTACATTTTTTCAGGTAGTGTATTTTTTACCAATGATAATAGCTACGGTGATAACTGCTCGAATATGGCAAGGCATGATCTATAATCCTCAGAGCGGTATTGTAGCTATGCTAAACCGCTATGGCTATGATGTTCGTGATCCACTTTCACAAACTTCAACGGCATTGTATGGTGTGGCAGTTGCTGATCTTTGGCACTGGTGGGGCTTTATGGCTGTGATATTTTTTGCTGCGATGCGTCAAGTGTCACAAGAGCAAATTGAAAGTGCGCGGATTGAAGGTGCAAACTATTTTCAACTAATGCGATGGGTTATGATTCCAGCAATTATGCCCACAATAGCACTCATGATGGTTATGACAGTAATTTGGTCATTCCTCGTGTTTGATTTCATTTTTATTATGACACAAGGTGGCCCTGCTTTTACAAGTGAAGTGCTTAGTACAATGGCTTATAGGAAAGCGTTTTATGAACTTGGCGTTGGCTATGCTGCAGCAACTGCGCTGGTAATTAGCCTGTTTGGACTTACAGCTGCATTCTTTTACATAAGACTTCAAAACAGGGAGGAAGCAGAATGAACCTCGTTGAAAGCCGTATAACGATCATAATTACCTATGCATTGTTAGGAATTGCTGCCTTTACTGCACTTTTTCCTATTGCGCTCATGCTACTAAATTCACTTAAAACAACACCTGAAATTGCTTTAAGTCCGCTTGGAATGCCAGAGGTCCCGTATTGGAATAATTATGTAAATGCTTGGAAGGGTGCAAATTTTACCCGTACTTTCTTTAATTCTGGTGTATTGATGTTCATGACAATTGCATTGGTTCTATCAACAGGTTCTCTTACAGCGTATGTTCTTGCACGGAAAAAAATTAAATCATGGAAGATAGTGACTGTTTATCTTCTCGCTACTACTACCGCACCAATCCAATTGTTTCTATTTCCGCTCTATTTTGGCTTTGCTAAGTTAGGGCTTATTAACAATATATTTGCTGTGTCTATTGTCTATTGTGCGATTTTTTCACCTTTTTCAATAATGCTTCTACGCACCTATTTTTTGGCTGTTCCAAAAGAACTTGAAGAGGCGGCTTTGGTCGATGGTGCAACTTCTTGGCAAGTATTTAGTAAGGTTTATTTACCGTTAGTATGGCCTGGACTTTTAACCGTTTCATTGATTGTTGGATTATATACATGGAACGAGTTTCTAATAGCTACTACCTTCCTGCAAGGGCCTGAATCGCGGACAGCTGTTGTATCTTATTTTCTGCTTTCTGGACAATACTCCAGAGACTGGGGAGACTTGATGGCTGGTGCTATGCTGGTTTCCGCTCCAATCGTAATTTTGTTCATTTTCCTCCAAAGGCGCTTCATTGAAGGCATCACTGGTGGCTCAATCAAAGGTTAAAGGGGTTTTCAATGTCATTACCAACAGATTATCTTGACCGCGTTTACGCGGGTATTCTCGGTAAATTAATAGGCGTCTATTTGGGTCGCCCATTTGAGGGGTGGACTTATGATAAGATCATGAAAGAACTTGGTCCGATTGAATATTATGTTCATGAAAAGTTAGGCGATCCACTTGTAATCACAGATGATGATGTTGCTGGTACGTTTACCTTCCTACGTGCGCTCGAAGATTATGGTTTATCTGAAGATTTAAAGGCAAAAGATATTGGCAAAGCTTGGCTTAATTACATTGTCGAAAAGCGTTCAATTTTGTGGTGGGGTGGCAATGGTAACTCAACAGAACATACTGCATGGCTCAATCTAAAAAATGGTGTATCTGCACCAAAAAGTGGATCAATTGAAACCAACGGCCTTACAGTTGCAGAACAAATCGGTGCGCAAATTTTCATTGATGGCTGGGCGCTTGTTGCGCCAGGAAAGCCTTTACTGGCTGCAAAGCTTGCAAAAGAAGCAGGTAGCGTTAGTCATGATGGAGAAAGTGTTTATGCCGCAATTTTGTGGGCTGCGATGGAGGCTGAGGCATTCCTTTCTGCTGATATAAATCACCTAATCGATACTGGACTTTCGCAGATTCCAGAGGACTGTAATGTAGCTAAAATGATTGCAGATATTCGGATATGGCACCATGATTTGCCTGATTGGCGTGATTGCCGTCAGAAGATTCAAGATCACTATGGCTACGATAAGTACTTTGGTAACTGCCACGTTATGCCCAACCATGCATTAATGATTATGACTATGCTATATGCACCGGATGATTTCTCAAAAGGACAGATGATCGTGAATACATCTGGCTGGGATACAGACTGTAACGCTGGAAACGTAGGATGCTTGCATGGGATCATGTTAGGCCTAGATGGATTGAACATGGGTCCAGACTGGCGTGGACCTATCGCAGATAGGATGCTGATTTCTTCAGCAGATGGTGGCAATTCTATTAATGACGCAGTTCGGATGGCCTATTATATTACCAACCTTGGTCGTCAGTTGGATGGTCAGAAAGTGATAGATGCACCAAAAGGAGGATCGCAATTTCATTTCTCACTTCCTGGTTCTGTGCAGGGTTTTCAAATTGTAAGTGGTGATGGGCTCGTATCTTCAGCAGATAGTTCCATTCAGATTAGTAGCAATGGTGGAGAAGTTGTTGCCACTTCACCAATGTTTGCTACACTTGATGTGCTTCGGATGCGTACATATGACCTTATGGCTTCACCGCTTATATATTCAGGCCAGAAGGTATCAGCACGTGTAATTGCATCACAAAAAAACGCAGGGGAAATTATGGTTGCCTTTAGGATGCGTCACTATGGTGAAGATGATGTTTTGATAGATTGTGACAGTGCTATACAAACGTTAAAGCCGGGAGAGGATATTACTTTTGATTGGACTTTGCCTGACACTGGCGCTCAACCAATTGCTGAATTAGGGCTGGTGATTAATGGCCAAGCTGGCAGCACATTAATGCTTGATCGGATGGGATGGTCTGGCACACCTGATTTGATTTTAACTAAACCTAAAAAACCTAGTGATTTTTGGCATCGAGCGTGGGTAAATGGAGTTGATGTTTTTTCAAAACGTTTTCCTCAAAGCTTTCATATTTCACATGATCGCGGCGAAGGTCTCATATTGCATGGTACACGTGAATGGAAAGACTACACTGTTGAGGTTGATTTAATGGTCCACCTTGGGTCCAGTGCTGGCGTTGTGGCGCGTGCTCAAGGACTTCGTCGTTATTATGGAGCAAGGGTAACGCGGGACGGTATGTTTCAATTGGTTAAGCACTACGATGATATCTATGATATAATGGCGTCAGAAAAAATAACTTTTGCATTTGATAAAATAATCAACATAACATTTACGGTTATTGGATCTAGTCTGAGTGCTAACATTGGGAACACTACGCTAATGGCTTCTGATGATTCGAACTTTATAATGTCTTCGGGTGCGATTGGTTTGATGGTCACGGATGGCGCTGCATCTGCAAATACTGTGCGTGTAACTGCACCTAAGGAGGACGCAAAATGGCAAAAGTAAATATTCAAAACGTTTATAAATCATTTGGTGAGACCGAAGTTTTAAAGGACATTTCTGTAGCTATAGATGATGGTGAGTTTCTGGTGCTTGTTGGGCCGTCAGGTTGTGGAAAATCAACTTTATTGCGTATGATTGCTGGTCTTGAAGATATTTCTGATGGTCAGATATCAATTGGTGATAAAATTGTTAATAATTTGCCACCTAAAGAACGCGATATATCAATGGTTTTTCAGAACTACGCGCTTTATCCGCATCTTACTGTTGCTCAAAATATGGGTTTTTCAATGATGCTTGCGAATGCACCAAAACAAGAACAAGATCTTCGAGTGGGCGAAGCAGCAATAATACTTGGCCTAACTGAATTACTTGAACGAAAACCAAAACAATTATCTGGTGGTCAAAGACAAAGGGTCGCTATGGGGCGAGCAATTGTGCGAAACCCAAAAGTATTTTTGTTTGACGAACCATTATCAAATCTAGATGCGAAATTACGTGTTGCGATGCGGGCTGAGATAAAGACAATGCACCAAAAGATTACGACGACGTCTGTCTATGTGACCCATGATCAAGTTGAAGCGATGACCATGGCAGATCGGATCGTTGTGATGAATGAAGGTCGTATTGAACAGGTTGGAAAGCCACTTGAACTTTATGATAATCCCAAGAATATATTTGTTGCTGGATTCATCGGCACACCATCAATGAATTTATTACCAGCAAAAGTTGATTTTTCAGGTAAAATTCCACGTGCAATAATATCAAAAGAAATTTCCCTTCCTCTTCCGCCGGATAAGCCATTAGTGGATGGTCAAAAGATTACCTACGGTATTCGTCCAGAGCACCTGAGCCTTAACTCAAAGGGTGCCTTGGCCAAAGTTAATGTGATTGAACCTACTGGCGCTGAGACCCATCTTTTGCTTCGTATGGGAGATTTACCACTTGTGCTTGTCGCCCGTGACCGCTTGGCTATTTCTCCTGGTGAAAATGTGAATATCTCGCCAGATTTATCTCGTGTTATGATCTTTGATATTGAAACTGGTGCTCGGCTCTGAATTTGGGTGCTCAGGATAATTAATGTATTAGACTGTAGTTAAAGTTTAAATCATATCCTTGAGATTGAGGCATGAAAATACTTTAAATCAGCAAGGAGTTTTCCCAATGAGATTATCAGATTACGATCGAAAGAAACTTTTGACTCCTCCAAATGGGCGTGTTCGAGTTGTGCTGGATACAGATACTTACAATGAAATTGATGATCAATTTGCTCTAGTGCAAATGATGCTTTCCCCAGAACGTTTTGACGTTGAGGCAATTTATGCAGCACCGTTTTATAACCATCGCTCGGATGGGCCAGGACATGGAATGGACTTGAGCTATGATGAAATTCTCAGGCTGTTGGAGCGATTAAATATGTCACCTGATGGATTGGTTCATAAGGGTGTCAGGGAATATGTTGGACTTACCAAGGTGGCTCAGAACGCGCCCGCAGTTGACGATTTAATCGATCGCGCACGTGCCGGATCACCGCTCAACCCACTATATGTGATTGCCATCGCCGCAATTAGTAATGTTGCATCAGCCATACTTAAAGCGCCTGATATAATTGATAAGATTGTTGTTATTTGGTTAGGTGGTCACGTTCTAGAATGGCCAAACACTGAAGAGTTTAACCTTAAGCAGGATGTGGGCGGAGCGCAGGTGCTCTTTGACAGTGGTGCTGCGGTCATTATGGTCCCATGTATGGGGGTGACTTCGCACCTACACAGTTCAGTGCCTGAGATTGAACGTTATATCGAGCCCTGTGGAGAAATTGGTGCCTTTCTGGCAATGCGGTTTAAGGAATACAGCGAAGTTCACAAAGGTTGGACTAAGGAAATTTGGGATATGGCAGCCGTAGCGTGGCTACTGGATGATACCTGGGCACCCAGTATAACGATAGCCTCACCCATTTTAACGGACAACGTGACCTGGAGTGTGGATAATAGTCGTCATCAAATCCGTTATGTAAACCAGATCGACCGCGACAAGATTATGCAGGACTTTATTGCTAAGCTGGAAAAATTCTGCTTAATCTAGGGTTGGGTACTTTCAGATTAGTTTGTAAATATTTTGCTCTTTATTTGTAAATATGTTGATATCAAGATGTTAGTAAATGATACTTCAGAGTATTATCAGGATTATATGGAGGTATTTAATTAATGTTCACTAATTTTCAGCAGCGTCGAATTTTGCTTGCAGATATATTAAAAAAAAACCATCTAGAAGCTGCTGCTTTTGTACCTGGACCAAATTTCTATTACCTTACAGGATTAAAGTTTTCACTAATGGAACGTCCAACACTGATGTTTGTTACAGACAGTGGTGATGTTTTCGCGATCATGCCAGAGCTGGAACGGGAGATGTGGTCAGCGTCAATGCATGACGCTAAGACTTTCTATTGGCAGGACTCAGACGGGTTTAATAAAGCATTTAAAGATTTAGCTGTTGAATTGGGGTCTATCACAATTGGTATTGAAGGTCAGCGCATGCGTGCGTTTGAGGCAAACGCGCTTAATAGTGTGTTTGGAGCTGATGCTATAAGAGATGCGCAAGCTGAACTTGCCAAACCACGTTTATTAAAATCTGATCATGAGGTTCAATTAATTGAAAAGGCAATTGAGATTTCGGAAACAAGCCTTGGCGAGACATTAGAAAATATAAGAACTGGCATGAGTGAAGCTGCTATTAAAGCAATGTTGATGCAGCGCATGCTGGCTAATGGCGCAGACGGATTTGCTTTTGATACAATTGTTTTAACAGGCGGAAATGCAGCTCGCCCTCACGGAATACCAGGTGAAACTCCGTTACTAGCAGGCGCACCGCTGCTGATTGATTTTGGTGCATCTTTTCAAGGCTATAATGCGGACATAACACGCACAGTTTTTTGCGAGTATATTAGCGATGAAAATGCAAAGATCTACGAAGCTGTTCTTGCTGCGAACACTGCTGGGCGCCATATGGCAGCAGCTTCAGTTAGTTGCCATGAAGTTGACCTCAAAGTATCTAGCACATTGCGCGAGGCTGGATTTAATGAGCTAATTGTGCACAAAACAGGCCACGGGCTTGGTTTGGATGTACACGAAGCGCCAAATGTGATGATTAACAATCATACGATATTAGAAGCTGGAATGCTCATTACTATAGAGCCTGGGCTTTATCGCAGTAATTTCATTGGCGTACGTATTGAAGATGATGTGCTAATTACAAATGACGGTTGTCGATCTCTTACATCTTTTGAACGTGGCCCAGTCTTTGTCGGAAATGTGAAATAAGTAATGGAAACTTATGAAATACGATATTGAAATTGATAAAGAAACTTGGGCTTTCATTCAGAAGACAGAGAGTTTTTATAATAACGAAATATTATTTCCCACGCCAGAACAGCAACGCTTTGAATATAATCGTATGTGCCGTGCATTCAGTGAAAATGAAAAATACAGATTAAAAATTAAAACACTTGAATGGGATAGTATTCCCGTACGGATTTATGAACCTAAAGTTTCTATTGGCACCCTAATATATTATCATGGGGGTGGATTTGTTGTTGGGGACTTAGAGAGTCACCATGATGTTTGTGCAGAATTAGCGGATAAATCCCAGTTACGTGTTGTTTCAGTTGGATATCGTCTTGCGCCTGAACATAAACACCCAGCACAGTTTAATGATGCATTTCATGCAACAAAAATTGTATCGAGTTTATATCCAGAGCCGCTGATTATAGCTGGTGATAGTGCAGGTGGAAACCTTGCTGCAAGTGTCTGTCATAGTATTCGTTCAACAAATATAGATTTATCAGGGCAAATTTTAATATACCCATCTCTTGGAACCAATATGGATTCTAGTTCCTTTACAAATCATGCAAATGCACCTCTGCTGTCCACTAAAGATATGTTGTACTATAAACAGATCAGATGTGAAAATACTGTACCAGAGTATGATCCAACCTTTGCGCCACTAAACGATAATGACTTTTCAAACTTACCTCCTACTGTAGTTTTCACAGCAGCATGTGATCCATTAGTTGATGATGGTGAAAATTATTGTGCAAAAATTATAAATGCAGGTGGAGCAGCTAAATGGATTAATGAACCCGGGTTGGTTCACGGATACTTACGTGCGCGTTCAACAGTTGGTCGTGCAAGAAAAAGTTTTAACAGTATTATTAGGGCTGCAGTGTCACTCGCCAAGAAAGAGTGGCCATATTAAACTAATTTGCGGGTAATTTTGTCTCCATAGTCTTTTTCAAATATTAAAGTGTCATTTTCATATGCTTTGAGATTTGCTGTAATAAAAAAATGTGTCTTGTCTGAATGCATTGTGGCCATTACATGTGTGCGCCACATTTGGCCCATGCGCCCACCAGTTTTTTCCCACTCAGCATCAACTTTTGCACTATTAGGATCATCAGGGTGAATTAACCAATTTTCTTTCATCCATCCACCTGAGATCAGACCATGTTCTAAATCTTGATTTTCTCCAAAATCACAAGCAATCTTTGTTAATGTAGTTCCAGTTTCCTTGTTTATAGTTTCGTCACGTGAATATGATGAAGGACGTAATTCTTTTACTCTCCAGGGTTCTGCAGATTCTGGTTCTTCAAATGATATCTCCGCCCCATCTGCTAATGGGCGTACTGGCAATTCTATATTCCCTAATTCAATATTTAATGTTGTTCGCTCAGGTGATGGCCATAAGGTTGGCCAATAACTACTAGAAATAGCGACACGTAAACGATGTCCCTTTGGAACGCGATATGCAATTTGATCTAGATCAAGAGAAACATCAAACATCTGATTTATTATTATTTTACTTGGATTTTCATGACTTTTGCTATGAGTTAAATTTAAAAATTGATAAGTGATTAATGCTGATGTTCCATCGGGGCGAACATCACAAAGACGTACAATAACCTGTCCTTGATCTTTATCACAACTGAGACGTAAATTTACGTGTGGGCTACCTACTATATCTAATGCTTCGCTTAGTTCATCCCCGTCGAAACATGCGGAACGTGCATCGTCTTGACTTTGATTTTCTGGCAACTCATCCCCAAAAGCAAATGGGAAATATTCGCCTGCCTTGCTCCCACAATCCTGTGCAGATGATACTGACACTTTAAATGGAGTTGGCGTCTGTTCAAGTGCTGCGCCTTGTGAGAGATGTAAGACTTCTTTTTCTAAAGATACACTTGGCCAAACATCCTCTGCAATCCAACGGCCAGGTCGATCATCCAACCAACGTTTTGGGGTAACACTATCCATTAAATACGCGCGATAATCTGGATCTTTGTCCACACCTGTATCAATATCTTTCAACCAATGATCCCACCATCGTTTTGCTTCTTGCAGAAAACCAATCGCAGGTGATGGAGCTGCATAATGTGGATATTTATGTATCCAGGGACCAACAATACCTTTGACAGGCGAGGAAAGATTTTTGACTAAGTGGTTCGTTGTATTTCTATATCCATCATGCCAACCACTTATTGATAAAACTGCAGCTTTTATTGCTGAATAATCTTCACAGACAGACCCATATTTCCAATACTTGTCACGATGTTGGTGACGAAGCCATCTTGAGAGGTCTAATTCTAGATTTTCTAATCTGTTAATCCACATATCACGCCAACGATGACCTACTATCTCAGGATCTGGTGGGCGTGATGAGTAAGAAAGCATATTCGTTGACCATCCAAAATTTTCACCTAACAAGCAGCCACCCTTATAATGAATATCATCTGCATATCGATCAACTGTAGAGCAGAGTGAGATTACTGCTTTTAATGGTTTAGGCGCAAAAGCTGCAACTTGAAGTGCATTAAATCCACCCCACGAGATACCCATCATTCCGACATTTCCATTGCACCAGGGTTGTTTTGCAGCCCATTCGATGACTTCAATAGCATCTTTATGTTCTTGAGGTGTGTATTCGTCGATCATAAGTCCATCACTTTCACCACTTCCACGCATGTCTGTGCGAATGCAAATGTATCCATGGCCAGCAAACCAAGGGTGTGTATATTGATCGCGCACTATTGTTCCATCACGCTTTCGATAAGGTAGATGTTCAAGAATCACAGGAAATTGATTACGCTCAGCATCTTCAGGCATCCAAACTCTTGCCGAAAGACGACATCCATCTGACATAATTATTGGCATATCTGCGTGTTCAATTATTTTATGAGGAAACTTAGAAACATATTTCATGTGCGCATTCCTTTTTGTTCATGCTAATATTTTACAATAAAAAGTCGAGTATAAATAAACTATTTTCTGGTCGCAAATAAACTAGTTATAATTCCACTTTCATGCCAATTAATAAACATGAATTCTACTTCGTCCCCTTTAAGCACTCTTGGTGTTTTATGTGCTTTATTGGCATCTTTTGCATTCACATTAAATGATGTTGGCATAAAATTTTTAAGTGGAGATTATCCATTACATCAAATTGTTCTTGTTAGGGCTTTTGTTGCAATGTTTATAACTTTAATCATTATTATTCCATTTGAAGGTGGATATCATTTGCTTCGAACAAAACAGCTTAAGTTGCACTTACTAAGAGGAGCATTTGTTGTTCTTGCAAATATACTTTTTTTCCTTGGTCTTGCGGAAATTCCACTGTCAGAAGCTACAGCAATTTTTTTCGTATCACCCTTAATAATCACGCTTTTCTCAGTGATATTTCTCTCAGAAAAAGTTGGGCCATGGCGATGGTTTGCTGTTATAATGGGATTAGTTGGAGCTATTGTAATGTTGCGCCCAACCTCTAATAGTTTCCAATTGGCTGGATTGTTACCAATAGGGGCTGCTTTTTGTTATGCAAGCTTACACATATTAACACGCAAAATGGGCACAATTGAAAAAGCTTCAACCATGTCATTCTATTTACAGCTTACTTTTGTAGTTGTTTCTATTTGTATGGGACTGGTTTTTGGGGATGGACGTTATGGAATACAAGAAAGTGCTGCATTAGAATTCTTATTGCGACCATGGGTTTGGCCTAACCATTTTGATTTGATAGTAATGGCATGTATTGGTGTCGCGAGCGCTATAGGAGGATATACAATAAGTCAGGCTTACCGATTAAGTGAGGCGGCTTTAATTGCACCAATTGAATATGTAGCTCTTATTTTAGCTGTTTTCTGGGGGATTGCCATATTTAATGAGTGGCCAGATAGCATAGCATGGACAGGCATAGCATTAATTCTATGTAGTGGATTATTGATGTTGTGGCGAGAATCAATTGCAAAAAAGATTACAAAAAAACATGGACCATTGCGAACACACAGATAAAAAAGGCGGCTATTTTTACAGCCGCCTTTTTATTTTAATAATTTAAGTAGTAATTATGCTTTCCACCAACGTTCCGCAAATTTACCACCATCAGATGACCAGTTGCCAGCAACATTGTCACCATGCGCAACAGATTTGCCAATTGCATGAATGTGGTTTGCAAACATTGGTACAATAGCGCCACCATCATCACTGATAAGTTGCTGTGTTTCTGCATACATTGATCTACGTTTATCAACGTCTAACTCCGCACGTGCTTCTTTAACAATGTTGTTAAATTTAACAGCATCAGGTGTTGTGCGCCAATCAGTATCGTTCCATTCTGTATCATCCACATAAGCTGATGAATACATCCAGTCTTCTGTTGGACGTCCACCCCAGTAGCATGTACACCAACCTTTTTTGTTCCAAACATTGGACCAGTAACCATCTGATGGTTCACGTACAACTTCGATATCAATTCCAACTTCTTTAGCTGAAGCTGCTACTAATTGTGCTGCATCAACTGCACCAGCAAAAGCTGCGTCAGACGCTGACAGCTGGATAGTACCGCTATGACCAGAAGCTTTATAGTGCTTCATAGCTAATTCAGGATCAAACTCACGTTGTGGCATATCAGATGCATGGAATGGATTTGCAGTTGAAATTGGATGATCATTCCCTAGTGAACCATGTCCAAGTAGAATTTTATCAACTAATTCTTGACGTTTAATAGAATGCTTTAGAGCTAGACGTAGATCACGATTATCAAATGGTTCTGAAGTAACGCGCATCGGCATTGTATAATGTAGTGTGCCAGCTATTTCTAAAATTCCCAGTGTTGGAACGCGTGCTAGCAATGAAACAGTTTTTGGATCAACACGGTCGATCGCGTCAACATCGCCATTCATTACAGCGTTTTGACGAGCAGCTGTGTCAATTAGTGAAATCATTTCAACTTCATCAAAATGCGCTGTGCCGTCTTTCCAGTAGTTTGCATTACGTTTAAATGTAGCGCGAACACCTGGTTCAAAATTTTGCAACACATATCCGCCAGTACCGATGCCAGATTGTGAATCAATTTTGCCATCTTTTGATGGTTTGATTAACAAATGGTAATCACTAACAATATATGGGAAGCCTGCATTTGGTGCATTTAATTCCATTATAACTCGGTTTGGGCCATCAGCTTTAATGGAAGTAACTGCAGTAAGAAGACCTTTTGCAGCCGATTTACTATCTTCGTTTCGGTGATAATCAAATGTAGCTATAACATCTTCTGCAGTTAAGGTTTTGCCGTTATGGAATTCAACACCTTTACGGAGATTAAATACCCAAGTTTTTGCGTCTGAGGACTCGTAGCTTTCAGCTAATTCAGGGCGCAACTGTCCATCGCTACCAATTTCAGTTAAATGGTTGCCAAATGTCATACCAGTATTTGTCATGAATGAATTTTCAAATGTGCCAGAATCTAGTGAATCTGTTGTAGAGCCATGTCCTACACCATAGCGCATTGTGCCGCCCTTTTTAGGGGTCGCAGCCATAGCTTTGTCTGCCATAGTCAGTGCAGATGGTAAAACAACACCTGCAGCTACTGCTGACATGACAAATTGACGTCGATCGATTTGACCAGTTGTTAATTTGAATTTTTGTAATGATATAAATTGTTTCTTCATAATTATTCCCTCCTTATTTTTGTTACCCAATTCTTTTTTTTATTTAGTTATTTAGAATCGTTACTCGAATTACTGTTGCATAGTTATTGCCAATTTACAAAGTTAACATTTTGACATTTCGTTAAACCTTACAATACACATGTGTTATAATTTGAGTTGTGAAAATTTATCTTTACAAGATGCATGTCACTAGCTTTAATTGTATAAATGATGCGAATAGACTTCGCGTTTAAAGGGGGATTTATTTTTGCATCCAATTTTGGGTACCATTGTTCAACGCCTATTTTTAGGATTAGTGACGTTATTCTTTGTTTCACTTATAATTTTTAGCTCTGTAGAATTCTTGCCTGGTGATTTCACACAAGCAATACTTGGACAAGCTGCAACAGAAGAGACGGTAGCTGCTTTTAGAGCAGAGCTTGGCTTAGACAAACCTGCATATATTCGCTACTTTGATTGGATTGGGGCAGTTGCTCAAGGTGATTTAGGGTATTCATTTTCTGGAAGAAGTGCATCTGGTGTCGATAGATCTAGATCTGTTGTAGATTTGGTTGTGCCACGATTAAGTAATACACTTTTCCTTGCGGGAATGGCTGCAATTGTTTCTGTACCGCTAGCTTTAATTCTTGGAATTACTGCAGCTCTTTACCGAAATTCATTTTATGATCGCTCCGTAAATGCATTAACACTGACAACGATTTCTTTTCCTGAATTTTTTCTTGCATATTTATTGATTTTGTTTTTTGCATCACTTTGGCCGGTATTTCCATCTTTAGCCAATGTAAATGCTGAAACTGAGCTGTTCGATAGAATATATAAATGTGTACTACCAGCGCTCACTTTAACACTTGTTATCGTGGCGCATATGATGCGCATGACGCGCGCTGCACTTATCAATTTATTAGCTAGCCCTTATATTGAAATGTCACAGTTAAAAGGATTGTCAAAAGCAAAAGTTATCATGCGTCACGCTCTTCCTAATGCTTGGGCGCCTATTGCAACTGTTATTGCATTTAATCTAGCTTATTTGGTTGTTGGTGTTGTCGTTGTTGAAGTTGTTTTTGTTTACCCAGGTATTGGTCAATTGATGGTAGATGCTGTTACAACCCGTGATATTCCAGTTGTTCAAGCTTGTGCTTTGATTTTTGCTACAACTTACATTTTACTCAATTTGACTGCTGATATTATTGGTATTGTCACTAATCCAAGATTGTTGCACCCAAGATGAAAAAATCTCAACAAGCTTATTCTGCTACATCAGAAGTAGGACAAATTCGCGAACGCCGTACATGGGTGCAAATCGCAAAAATTGAATTAAAGAAGGCGCCTTATTCAGCTTGGTTTGGATTAATAGTGATTGCAATATACTTATTTGTAGCAATCTTTGCACCTCTACTTGCTCCGCACGGTGAAGCTGAAATATTTCCAGCATCATTTGCCCCTTGGGGAGAAGAGTTTATTCTTGGAACCGATCAAATTGGTCGAGATGTATTTTCTCGCTTAATTTATGGAGCACGAAATACAATTGGAATAGCTCTTGCAACGACACTTATTTCATTTGCGATTGGCGGCTCACTTGGGTTGGTTGCAGCCATTTCTGGAGGTTGGTTAGATCAGCTTCTAAGCCGCTTTGTTGATGTATTAATGGCCATTCCTGGATTAATTTTTGCACTCATGCTTCTAACAATTTTTGGCTCCAGTATTTTATCTTTAATTATGATTATTGCAGTTTTAGATAGTACGCGTGTGTTTAGGCTTACGCGCTCAGTTTCAGTGAGTGTGGTTGTTATGGATTATGTTGAAGCAGCGAAACTTCGTGGTGAGAAATTAGGTTGGATAATGAGGCGAGAAATATTGCCAAATATAATGCCACCATTGATTGCTGAGTTTGGACTTCGATTTAGCTTCGTTTTCTTAACAATCGCTGCCCTTAGCTTTCTTGGGCTTGGTATTCAGCCACCGACTGCGGATTGGGGATCCATGGTTCGTGATAATGCATCTATGATTCAATTTGCCAAATATGATCTCACGGTTGCACTGACACCGATGATACCTGCAGGTGCTATTGCACTTTTGACTGTTGCTGTAAATTTTGTAGTTGATTGGTTTTTACACATAACAAGTGGATTAAATGATGAGCACTAAGGACAGTAAAAAAGGCGACATTCTACTTGAAATGAAAGATATCAGAATTGATGGTTTTTCTGATGAGCGTTGGCACAAAATCATAAAAGGCATTGATCTAACTCTACATCGAGGCGAAGTTATGGGGTTGATTGGTGAGTCTGGCGCAGGTAAATCCACACTTGGATTAGCCAGCATGGGCTTTACCAAGCCTGGATGCAAAATTACATCTGGATCTGTTATTTTTGATGGACAAGATTTAGTAACTGCCAGCGAAGAAGATAAAAGAGCTCTTTGGGGTACTCGAATTGCGTATGTTGCACAATCAGCCGCAGCATCATTTAACCCTGCACACCGATTATTAAATCAAACAGTTGAAGCAAGTCTAAATCAAAATTTACAGTCGCGTGATTTAGCTGAAGCAGATGCCCGTGATTTATATAAGCAATTACAATTACCTGATCCAGAAAATATTGGGGATCGATATCCGCATCAAGTTTCTGGAGGGCAATTACAACGCATGATGACCGCTATGGCAATGTCACCACGTCCTGATCTAATTATCTTTGATGAACCAACAACAGCTCTAGATGTTACAACACAAGTTGAAGTGCTAGTTGCAATGCGATCTATAGTAGAAAAATTCAACACAGCAGCACTTTATATAACTCATGATTTAGCTGTGGTTGCTCAAATGGCTGATGTAATCAAAGTATTGCGCTACGGAAAAGAGGTGGAAGAGGCTGATACTCGTACGATGCTTAAATCGCCCAAAGAAGATTATACTAAGTCCCTTTGGTCAGTTCGGGCCTTAGAAAAAACTGAATCTCCAAATGAAGACATAGTGTTATCGATCAAAAATATAGATGCTGCGTATAATGGCTCATTGAAGGTATTACATAATGTAAATATTCGAATTCCACGTGGGCGTACTGTCGCTGTTGTAGGTGAAAGTGGTTCTGGGAAATCAACTACGGCCAGAGTAATTACAGGTTTGTTACCACCAATGGCGGGTTCGGTTGAATTTAATGGTGAGGCTCTCCCCGCAGAGCTTAAAGACCGCAATAAAGACCAGTTACAACGCATTCAAATGATTTATCAAAGTGCAGATACTGCAATGAATCCTCGTCAAACAATTGCTGAAATTATTGGTCGGCCTTTAGAATTTTATCACGGACTGTCTGGATTGCAAAACCAGGAAAGAGTTCTTGAGTTGTTAAAAATGATTGAACTGGATGAGAGTTTTTATGATCGACTCCCAAGTGAATTATCAGGTGGTCAAAAGCAACGCGTTTGCATTGCACGTGCTCTTGCTGCTGATCCTGAAATTATTATCTGTGATGAAGTCACATCTGCGCTCGATCAAATTGTACAAGAAGGTATATTGAAACTTCTGCTAAATTTACAAAAAGATTACAATATTACGTATCTTTTTATTACGCATGATATTGCTGTAGTTAATGCGATTTCAGATGAAATCGTAGTAATGTACCAAGGTGCCGTTATTGAGCAGGGCTTAAAAAGTGAGATTATGTCGCCACCTCATCCAGAATACACGCAGCTTTTACTAAAATCGGTGCCTGAAATGGATCCAGATTGGCTGACCAAATTAGTTAAATTAAGATAAGATATGTTGGTAGCTTAATAACTAATAATTAAAAGTATTTTTATTATTGCGTTTGATTAGCTATTTTTTTTGTGGTTGTCGTAGTTGGCACCAAGCTCAGAACATAGAAATTCGCCGAAATGCAGTGGCTCAAAGTTTGGATTACCCGTACCTTTCAAAGGTTTTATAATTGTATTGACGTGTGGATCAAAGAAGAATGGAATGGAGTAGCGCTCTTTTCCTGAGCGGTTTATAACTCGATGAGGTGTGGATTTAAGAAATCCGTTAGATAATCGGTTGAGCATGTCACCCACGTTCACGACAAAGGTACCATCAATTTTAGGGACGTCGACCCAATCACCATGAGGTGTTTGGACTTGTAGGCCTCCGATTCCATCTTGAGCAAGAAGTGTAAGTGCTCCAAAATCAGTATGTGGTGCAGAGCCATATAAATCATCAGGACTAAGTATTGGACTTGGTGGATAGTGCAATAATCTAAGCCATGTAGTAGGAAGATTAAATGCTGGCATAAGCTCACTGGGGCTGGCTTTGCAAGCCTCTGCGGCAATACTTATAAGGCATCTTCCTAAAGTGGACATTTGCTTAGAGTAAGTATTAAGTGTTTCGCGAAAGCCAATAATATTAGGCCACTGATTTGGGCCTGAAAGATATTCACTTGCTTTTTTATCGCTTTCACGCATCATCATGAAGCTGCTTGATTGGTTTGGTTTTTTTACATCTGCAAGTTTTGAATTAACATCAGTTGAGGTGTTTATTGGAATGTACCCACGATGGTTTTTATCAAGTAATATTGTTTGCTTTTCAGTTTCATTTAATCTGTGAAATTTTTTTGATGCTTCAAAAGTTGCATCAATAAGTGATTGGGGGATGCCATGATTTTTTATATAAGCAAAACCTGCTGTCGAATACGTATCTGCAAATTTTGATACGACGCTTTGATGAGGGCCTGAAAGGTCTAAAATGGCAATTTTATTAAAATCAGTCATTTGAGGCCCTATGGAAAAGTTACAAGAATAATTTTTACGACATATATTGTTTTTTTAAAGCTAATTTAAGAATTTCTTTAAATCAATATTTCTATTTAATAAAATGATTATTTTTAACTTTTCAAATCCTTGAGCTGCATTGATGGAATTGGAAGCATTAGCACCAATTCTATAAATTTGGCTCTTCTTCTGAGCTTGATCTAATTCGCTGAAATCAAGAAATTCATCAACGTTTTAACAAAAAAATGGCTTAAGCTATTCAAGCTTTCCTCCTTGACTAGTAAGAATAATTAAAGCGTTATTAAGTTAGGCGGAAATTATAGACCGTATTAAATATTTTTTGGGAGGAACAAAAAGTGAAAAAACTAATAAGTATGTTTGCGTTGAGTGCTGTTATTGCATTGCCGACTTTTGCAGATGGTCACAAAGCGAAGGTTGGGATGATCACTACATTATCTGGTGGCGGATCTGGATTGGGAATTGATGTCCGAGATGGTTTCTTATTAGCGCTTAAAGGCAATAATAATATTGAGGTTGTAATCGAAGATGATCAACGTAAACCAGATATAGCAGTGCAATTGGCGGATAAAATGATTCAATCTGAAAAAGTTGATATTTTAACTGGAATTATATGGTCTAATTTGGCTATGGCAGTTGTGCCAGCGGCAGTAAACCAAGGGAAAATTTATCTTTCACCAAATGCAGGCCCATCTGCTTTGGCTGGAGCTGGATGTCATAAGAATTATTTTAATGTAGCATGGCAAAATGACAATTTGCATGAAGCAGCAGGTGGATACGCAAACTCTGAAGGTTATACGAATTCTTTTATAATGGCTCCAAACTATCCTGCCGGTAAAGATGCTTTGACTGGATATAAGCGCTTCTATGAGGGAGAATTGGCTGGGGAAATTTATACAAAGTTAGGTCAAAAAGATTATGCGGCTGAAATAGCACAAATTCGTGCATCAGGAGCAGATTCTGTATTTTTCTTTCTACCAGGTGGTATGGGTATAGGATTTATGAAGCAGTTTGCACAATCAGGTATTGATCTGCCAGTTGTTGGTCCTGCATTCTCGTTTGACCAAGGTATTTTGCAAGCCGTTGGTGCAGCTGCATTGGGTGTAAAAAATACATCACAATGGTCAAAGGACTTAAAAAATGATGCAAACGTAAAATTTGTTGCAGACTTTCAAGCTGAGTATGGAAGATTGCCATCATTATATGCTTCGCAAGGTTACGACACTGCAAATCTTCTAGCATCTGCTTTAAATTCGGCTGACATAAATGATCTAGATGCATTTCGTCTGGCTTTGAAAAAAGCTGACTTTGCTTCTACGCGAGGCAATTTTAGCTTTGATACGAATAATCATCCAATTCAGGATATTTATGTTCGTGAGGTTATCAAAGAGGGCGATGTTTTCACCAATAAAATTGTAGCGACTGGATTGAAAAATCGTTCAAACGCATATGTTGACGAATGTAAAATGTAATTGACTTCAAGTGGGCTATTCTAGCCCGCTTGATTTAATGGGTATTTTCCTATGAGCATCAGCTTATTTTTAGAACAAGTCTTAAATGGGCTTCAGTTTGGGGTGATGTTATTTTTGATGTCAGCTGGATTGACTCTTGTTTTTGGCGTTATGGGGCTGATCAATCTGGCTCATGGCTCTTTGTATATGATTGGTGCTTTTTCCGCGGCTGCGATTGCATCATGGACTGGATCTTTTTGGTTGGGCTTGATTGCGAGCTTAATGGCAGCGGCCATAGCTGGTGTAATTGTAGAAATTGTTATTATTCGAAGATTGTATAAACGCGATCATTTGGATCAAGTTTTAGCTACATTTGCATTAATTTTGCTTTTCTCCGAAGCAATGCGCTGGATTTTTGGTGCGTTTCCATTATTTCTTGATGTTCCAGATATTTTATCTGGCACTCTCAGCCTGCCTTTAGGAATTGAATATTCTAAATATCGCATGATGATCATTGTAGTTGGAATTCTTACAGCGATTGGATTATTCGCACTCATTAGCAAAACTAAATTGGGAGTTCGTATACGAGCAGGTGAAAGTGATCGTGAAATGATTGCAGCGCTTGGTGTTGATATCTCTAAATTATATACTTTGGTTTTTGCATTGGGCGCTGCATTAGCTGGTCTTGCTGGTGCAATGGTTGGAGCAATACAGTCAGTTGAAGTAGGTATGGGGGAGCCAGTGCTCATATTGGCCTTTGTTGTAATTGTGATTGGTGGAATTGGTTCTATTAAAGGGGCTTTAGTCGGCGCTATTCTAGTAGGGCTAACTGACACGATGGGTCGTTTTCTACTGCCATCATTTTTTAAGATCTTTCTAAGCCCATCTTCAGCGACTGATATAGGTTCAGCTTTAGCATCAATGATGATTTATATTCTGATGGCAGCAGTGCTGATTTGGAAGCCATCTGGCTTGTTTGGGAATAGTGCAAAATGATTAAAGAGAATTACTTTAATACAATCTGTATTGTACTCCTTCTCAGTGTTCCTTTTTTAGGACTTATCCTGGATGAGCCTTACTATATTACTCTTGCAACTAAAGTAGTGATTTTAGCAATTGCTGGTGCAGGATTAAACTTAGTGTTGGGTTATGGAGGGTTCGTTTCTTTTGGCCATGCTGCTTTTTTTGGCATTGGGGGATATGTTTCGGGTATACTGGCTAGCCACGCTCTGAATTATTATCCAATTATTGAATGGCCTTTTGTAATAGAAGGTACAACTCAGATGCTTATTATTTTACCACTTGCAATGTTAGTCTCTGGAGGATTTGCGTTAATAATTGGAATGCTATGTTTGCGTACTAGTGGGGTTTACTTCATAATGATTACATTGGCATTTGCGCAAATGGTATATTATTTTGCAATTAGTTGGCCTGCATATGGGGGTGAAGATGGATTATCAGTTTATTTAAGAAATAATTTTCCAGGCCTAAATACAATGAATGGTATAAGCTTTTTTAGTATTTGTTTTGTATTGCTAATTATCGTTCTTTTTATAAATGCCCGAATAGTAAATTCTAATTTTGGACTTGCATTACAATCAGCAAAACAAAATCCTGAAAGAGTTGCTGCAGTTGGAATAGAACCCATTAAAGTTCAGTTAATCGCCTTTGTAATTTCTGGAGCAATAACGGGACTTGCCGGTGCTCTTTATACAGACCTCAATCGCTTCGTCAGTCCTTCAGTGCTAAGTTGGCATACATCTGGTGAGATAATGGTTTTTGTAATCTTGGGAGGAACCGCTAGATTGTTTGGGCCTTTAGTTGGAGCGGCATTATTTATTATTCTTGAACAATTCCTTGGAGGTGTGACAGAAAATTGGCAGTTTTGGTTAGGGTTTATTTTAATTATTGTAGTCCTGTTTGCAAAAGGTGGCATTATTGGAATGATTGCTAAGGAACGGCATAATGGTTAGCCCAATTCTCTCTATTCAAAAGGTATCAAAAAAATTTGGTGCAGTAATTGCAAGCGAAGATGTGTCAATTGACTTATATCAAGGCGAAATACATGGACTTATAGGTCCCAATGGTGCTGGAAAATCAACGTTAATAAAGCAAATCTCTGGTGAACTTAAGCAAGACAGTGGAAAAATTGTTCTTGGAGAAGTTGAAATCTCAAATCATCCAGTATTTGCACGCGCTAAGATGGGGCTAGCGCGAAGTTTTCAAGTTTCTTCTATAATTCCAAACTTCACTGTTCTCGAAAATGTAATATTGGCTATTCAGGGAAATCTTGGGCTGACTTTTAAATTTTGGAAACCAGTATCCAAAAATCAAGAATTAATTGAAGCAGCACATGGATACTTGGATCAAGTAGATTTAAAAATGCGTATGTCTGTTGTTGCATCAGAATTGAGTCATGGTGAAAGACGTAAGTTAGAAATTTCAATGGCGTTGGCTTTAGAGCCAAAAGTATTTTTGCTAGATGAACCAATGGCTGGATTGGGAGCCGCAGGTTCAAAAGTTATGACTAAACAATTGGCAAAATTAAAGAGTAGGGCGCCAATATTGCTTATTGAACATGATATGGATGCTATTTTTGCTTTAGCAGATCGAATTTCAGTATTGGTTTACGGTCGTGTTATTGCAAGTGGAACTGTGGATGAAATTCGAAATAATGCAGATGTTAGACAAGCATACCTTGGGAGTGATGACTTATGAGAAAGCTCTTAAATGTTGAAGGTTTGAAGGCATGGTACGGAAATACTCAAGTTTTGTTTGATGTAGATTTGAGTGTTGAAGAGGGACAAGTGATTTCACTTATGGGGAGGAATGGTATGGGCAAATCGAGCACTATTTCTTCAATACTTGGAATGATGTCCCGTATTGAGGGAAAAATCGAATTTGCAGGAACTTCTATAATTACAAGCCCATCGCATAATATTGCTCGCCAAGGCATAGGCTTAGTTCCAGAAGGGCGCCGCGTTTTTCCAAATTTAAGTGTTCTTGAAAATTTAATAGCCGCTTCAACTGTTGGACCGTGGGGGCTTCAGCAAGTGTATAATTTATTTCCTAAATTAGAAGAACGAACAAAACAATCTGCTTCAACCCTTTCAGGTGGAGAACAACAAATGTTAGTTATTGGACGCGCATTAATGACTAATCCTAAACTGTTAATATTAGATGAAGCAACAGAAGGATTGGCTCCTGTAATTCGTCAAGAAATTTGGGAAGCAATCCACAAATTAAAAGATGATGGCATATCAATTCTAATCGTAGATAAAACTTTGAAGGAATTATTAGCTTTGTCAGATAATTGTTTTATCTTAGAGCGTGGACAAACTGTTTGGGATGGAATTCCAAGTAATCTTGATGATAAGATTGCTGATAAATATTTGGGTGTTTAGATTATTTAGTAACATGTGGTATCTAAATATTGAATGCTATCATATCACCAGCTGATCCTTACTGGGGACATGGCCCAGACCATAGTCGCTTCTTTAGTTGTTCTATTGCGAAAGCGATGCGCGATCATTGATGGATATGAAAAGCTATCACCCTTACGCAATACAATTGTTTCATCACCTAATTTTAATTCTACTTCACCTGATAATACAACTGCGTGTTGTTCGCCTTCGAACACATACCCTTCTTGTGGGGTGGGTGGCTCTCCTGCTCCGGGTGGAAAATGTGACATTATTAGATAACATTGGCCTGATAAGGTGCTGGAGAGTAATTCATCACGGAACCCTAGTTCTTCTTCTGATCTCGTATACATCCCCGACAATGGGCGGCGGTTTCTGCTGCGGACAACATGTGCAATTTCTAGTGGACCATTTCCTGATTGTTTAGGAAAAAACCAATTTGTATCAACACTTAATGCTGCACTAATTTCTTTAATTAACGTGTCTGATATACGAGCATTGCCACGTTCAATGCGGCTGAGATAGGCAGTTGAACAAGATAGTCTTGAGCTTAGGTCGTTAAGAGTTAGATCGCGAGCCTTTCGGACTTCTCGAATTTCACTTCCAAGGCGGATTTTTTCAGAATTTATCATTATGGAAAAGTAAAAGAAAATTAGTTGACTTTCCAGCTCAATTTCAAAATAGTTGAATTTATAGATATAATTCAACTAATAAGATTCGAGATTTGAACATGCGATTTGATTTAATTGCAAACTTTAGTCCTGGTGAAACAAAGCCATGGCCGCGAGTATTAGAAATGATAAATGAGCAATGTTCTTTAGCTGAGCAGGCTGGCTTTACTACTGCATGGTTTACTGAACATCATTTTGCACACAATGGGTACATGAATGCACCTCCGAATCCAATACAAATGGCAACTCATGTTGCCGCTCACTGTAAAAATTTACGAGTAGGCACAGCACCTATAGTTTTGCCAGACTGGCATCCTATTCGTGTAGCAGAAGATGTTGCAATGCTCGATAATATGACACTTGGTAGAGTAGATTTTGGCGTTGCTAAAGGTATAAATGAACGTTCTACAATACAATTTAACACTAATGCTGATCGCAGGAATAATGATCAAGTCATGCGGCTTTATCAAGAAAATTTAGAGATTATCTTAAAGGCTTGGACTAATGAAGTTTTTACTCATAAGGGTGAATTCTGGGAGTTTCCTGTACCAGGTTGGCAAGAAAAAAATAGATTTTTTGAACCATTAGACCCCAAATATCATGATGAAAATGGTGAATATAAAGCTATGTATATTCATCCACGCCCCTACACGGACAAACACCCACCAGTGTGGCTCATGTCTAATGCTCCACCCACATTTAAACTTGCTGGTGAAAAAGGTTGGGGTGTTATCTCTATGTCTGCTGGGCCTAAGGCTACTCTGGCTTGTTGGGAAACTTATCGTGATTCACTCGCTAAAAGTTTAAATAGAGAAGTCGAATTAGGTGAGGGTGTGGGTGTATGTACGTCATTTTATGTTGGTGAAACAATGCAGGAAGCCATTGATACTATTCGACCTGCTATTAATGCATATTATGAATTTCTTGGTGGCTCTCGTCCTGCAGGAGAATGGACAAAGCGAGGATATCTCGACATTGGTGAGGAAATGACACCTGAAGATGATGCAATGGACTGGTTTGATTTTTTAAATAAGCGGGGAATTATTGTGGTCGGAGATGCAGAGTATGTCGTTGATAGATTTTCTGAAAAACAAGAATCTATAGGTTTAGACCATCTAATGCTTATGCAGCAATATACTGGAGTATCATATGAAAAAATTCTTGCGAGTTGGAAGCGTTTATTTGAAAATGTAGTGCCACGCTTTGGAACTCAATCTATAGCTCAGAAACGGGAGGTGATAAATGCTTAAAGTATGGGGGCGGCCTTATTCTTCAAACGTCATACCAGTTATTTGGACAGTAAATGAATTGGGGTTGAAATATGATTTAATGCTGGCGGGTGGTAGTTTTGGAAAACTAGATACAGACCAATATGCAAAAATTAATCCCAATCGTATGATACCAGCCATTCAAGATGGAGAATTTGCATTATGGGAAAGCCTATCCATTATCCGTTATTTATGTGGAGAGTATGGAAAAGGGACGCTATTACCATCCGGTTCTAAGGCTAAAGCAATTGCAGATCAATGGATGGAATGGTCGGCAAGTAAGGCTTTTGGTCCTGTGATTTATTTGTTTTTTGCTACTGTCCGCACTCAGCCAGAAGAGCGTGATTTAGTCAAAATTGCAGCTTTGCGGGATGAAGCACATGAAGCGCTAACTATTCTTGACCAACATTTGTCAAATCAACCTTATATTTGTGGTAATGAGTTTACGATGGGGGACATCCCACTGGGTTGTGTTGCTTACCGATATTTCAATATCAACGTTAACCGGCCAAAGCTTCCTAATGTTGAGGCTTGGTATCAAAGATTGTCAGAAAGACCAGCGTATCGCAAACATGTTATGCGGCATTTCGGGGAGAACCCTAATGAATGGACTGCACTTGAAAAGGCCTGTGCATCAGAGGGAATAATATGACTATCCAAATAAACTGTTGATTTGCTTCATATACTTTTTTAATGAATCTTTACCAAAGGCCTGATTATGACTAACCCCTTAAAATTTCATGAAGGAAATTCACCTGAATGGTTTGATTCAGAATATAATTTGCGAGCAGGTCGACCTGACTATGAAGAAACTGTAATTCCAAACTGGATAGCTGATAGTCAAAGTGCTCGTGATAATTTGGATTGCACTTTAGACGTACGATACGCAGATGGGGATAAGCAAAAACTAGATGTTTTTCGGTGTGGTGATAATAAAGCACCCACATTAATATGGATACATGGTGGCTATTGGCAACGTGGTGATAAATCAATTTATAGCTTTTTGGCAACACCGTTTGTTAATAATGGTGTGAATGTTATTGTAGTAGGTTATGATCTTTGCCCAACTGTTAGTATGTCACGAATATCAGAAGAGCTTCGGGAAGCAATCGGTTTCATCTGGGGCAATAATAAGTCACTAGATATTAATCGTGATAAGATATGTGTCATGGGGCATTCTGCTGGTGGTCATTTAACGCAAATGATGATGGCGACTGATTGGCCAGCTCGCAATCCTGAATTTCCAGTAGATATTATAAAAGCTGGTATTCCTGTGTCGCCACTTAGTTATTTGGAACCGGTTCGGTTAACCTTGGCACTTAACGCAAACCTTCAAATGGATGCTGAAGAAGCAGATCTTGAAAGCCCAATGACCAATCACCCTCCGTTTACTAATGCACCGCAATTGGTCGTTGTAGGTGGAGCTGAAACATTTGAGTTTCACCGCCAATCACAAATGTATGTTAACAGATATACTAGTTCCAAAAGACAGATCGATATGTATGTCGTGCCAGGTGTTGATCATTTTGATGAACTAAATGTGCTTGTTGATACGGAAAGTCTATTTTACCAAAAAACTTGTACCATGTTAGGTTTAAAAGGATGAATGATATGAATGTTACCCGTGAATTAGTTGATGCAGTAGGTGATGCATTCAATGATAACGATATTGATGCAGTAATGAAATTTTTTGCTGATGATGCAGTATTTGACCATGCTATAGGTCCTGATGAGCATGGTGTGCGCTTTACAGGAGCTGATACCATTAGAGGTATTTTTGCGGGTTTATTTGACAAAGTAGAAAACGTTCATTGGGATACCTTAAGCTGTGGTATCGTTGGTGATAAAGCTTATTGCGAATACCGTAGGACTGCTAAACATAAAGATGGCACTAGTGAACAATATCTAAGTGTGGATATATTAACATTTAAAAATGGCATGATTACTCATAAAGATACTTACTATAAACAAAGAAATTGATTATAGGATGTTGTGTTAAATAAAAAATTAGGTGACAAATAAAGCCATAATAATTTTGAAAGTAAATTAATGGCGAAGGTAATTGTCGCAGGTGCAGGAATTAACGGTGTTTCAAGTGCAATTTGGCTGCAACGTGCTGGACATGATGTTATTTTAGTTGATAGAGCAGGCCCAGCTTCGGGGACTTCATATGGTAATGCAGGTGTTTTGGCGGCAGGATCTATTATTCCAATTACAACACCTGGATTGCTAGCTAAAATTCCAAAAATGTTATTTAATTCTAACGCACCACTTTTTGTCCGTTGGGGGTATTTGCCTAAAGCTATACCTTTTTTAAGTAGGTATTTATCGCATGCAAATCTTGATCACGTAAAACTATATGCAAAGACTATGACACAATTGTTATATGACTCAGTTGATCAACACCGTGCACTTGCAGAAGGTACAGGAGCAGAAAAGTATATAACTAATGATGATTATTATTTTGGTTATGATACAATGGCTGCGTTTAAATCAGATGAATTTGCCTGGAATATTAGAAAGCAAAATGGACAAGATTTTAAAGTTCTAAATCAAAAGGAATTTGGGCAGCTAGACCCTATTTATAAAGATAAATTTGATGTGGTTGTTGCTAACAAAAATCATGGTAAAATTAGTGATCCTGGTGCATATATTAAAAAATTAGCAAGTTACTTTGAGGCAAAAGGTGGTGTAATTTTGCAATCAAATATAACTGGCTTAATAGAAAATGAACGTAGTCTTCTAGGTCTTAAAACTGATGATGGTAGTATTTTTTCCGATCATGTTGTATTTACACTTGGGCCTTGGTCTGGGGATATTTCTAAAAAATTAGGATTAGTTATTCCATTTGAAAGTGAGCGTGGATATCACATTGAATTAGTTAATCCATCATCAATGCCAAAAGCTCCAATCATGGTAGCATCTGGTAAATTTGTTGTAACACCAATGGATGGTCGCATCCGCATGGCTGGAGTAGTTGAATTTGGTGGGTTAGACGCTTTAGCAAGCAAAGCTCCTATTGAGTTATTAAAGGCAAATGCCAAAAAACTTTTCCCAGATATCAGATATGATCGTATTGATGAATGGCTAGGGCATCGTCCAACAACAGCAAATAGTTTACCTCTTATTGGTAGGGTCAATAAATATGACAATGTATTAACTGGCTTTGGACACCAGCACGTTGGCTTGACAGGGGGGGCAAAAACTGGCCGTATACTTGCGAGTCTTATCGATAAACAGAAAATAAATATTGATTTAAGTGAATTTGATCCAAATCGTTATAGTCGATAGCGACTTATAATATTATAAAAGGGAGGAATGAATTAATGAAAAAATATACAAAAATAGTTGCTGCATCCGTCGCGGGGGTTTTGGTCGCAGGAACGGCTATTGCAGAAAATTGGGATATGCCAATGGCATACTCTGCAAGTAATTTTCACTCAGAAATGGGCGTAATTTTTGCTGATAAAGTACGTGATTACACAGGTGGTGATATAAACATAACAGTTCACCCAGGCGGATCATTATTCAAAGGTGGAGAAATCAAGCGAGCAGTCCAAACGGGCCAGGCGCCAATTGGTGAACGCTTCATGTCTGCACATGCAAATGAAGCTCCACTGTTAGGGTGGGATAATCTTCCTTTTTTAGCGACTACATATGAAGCTAATGATAAGCTATGGGCGGCCGCTAAAGATAAAGTTAACTCTCAATTATCTGATTTAAACCTTGTTGCGTTATACACTTGCCCTTGGCCAGGACAGGGCTTTTACTTTAAAAAGGCTGTAAACTCCTCTGCTGATACACAAGGTATTAAATTCCGTTCATATAACTCTGCGACTGCTACATTTGCAGAAGAGTTAGGTATGGTGCCTGTTCAAGTTGAAGCTGCAGAATTATCACAAGCACTAGCAACAGGCGTTGCAGAAAGCTTCATCTCTTCTGGTTCAACTGGATATGATCGTAAAGTTTGGGAATCTTTAACGCATTACTATAAAGTAAATGCATGGTTGCCGCGTAATTATGTTATTGTAAACAAAGGTATTTGGGATGGTTTAGGCGCAGATACTAAAGCAAATGTACAAAAAGCTGCTGATGAAACAGGTGCTGCATGTTCTGCAAAATCTGCTGAATTGGCAAGCTGGTACTTTGAACAATTATCTGCAAATGGGATGTCTGTTGAAGACGCTAGCTCAGACTTCTTAGCTGAGCTAGAAGCAATTGGCACTAAAATGACAGCTGATTGGTTGGTAGCAGCAGGTGCTGACGGTCAAGCGATCATTGATAATTACAAAATGGGTAATTAAAAACTAAGTTAAGGCCCTATCAATTGATAGGGCCTATTTATTTGGGACATTAACATATGCGTGATTGGCAACCCATTTTGGGTCTTCCTCTTTGGTTTTGGTTGTTTATTGCACCAAGCTTGTTTGCTTTATTTTGCCTCTATAACAGAGATATTGCGCGGCAGATTATTACACCAGTCTGGCGTATATTAGATCCAATCTATAAAATCTCTGGTGCAATAGCAGCAAGTTTTATGGCTTTAATTCTTTTTTTAATTGTTGGTCAAATGGTTTCAAGGTGGTCAGGATTGGTTTTTCCGGGCGGAACAGAATTTGCAGGTTATGCAATGGCATGTACCTCATTCTTTGCATTGGCTTACACGTTAAATCATGGTGCCCATATACGGGTTTCTATTTTTCTAAATATGAATGATTTTTTGCGCTATTGGTTAGACGCTTTTGCGATGCTGATCTCCGCAATAACTGCTACATATTTTGCACGCTACGCGGTTAAAACAAATTTCTTTTCTGAGATGCTAAATGATAGAACTCAAGGTTTAGATCAGGTACCTGAATGGGTTCTCACAGTGTTTGCAACGTTTGGTACATGGCCTTGGAATTGGTCAGAGCTATGGGCAAGTTCTAGTTCAGAAATGGTTTATACACCTATTTGGTTACCTCAAATTGCAATGTCTATTGGAACCATACTTTTAGCGGTTGCTGTTTGGGACAATCTTTATCGATTGTTAATTAATAAAGTTACTAGCATTAAAAGTGAGACAGTCGAATGACCGAACTCTATGCAATATTCATTTTCCTTTTTGTATTATTCTTACTGCTTGGCAGTTCTGTCTGGGTAGGTTTGGCTCTAATGGGTGTTGCTTGGGTTGGTATGGAGTTATTCACTTCTCGACCAGCAGGTGATGCAATGATTACAACAATTTGGACAGGTGCGAGTAGTTGGACGTTAACTGCACTTCCTTTGTTCATTTGGATGGGTGAAATATTATTTAGGACCCGATTATCACAAGATCTGTTTCGTGGACTTGCACCATGGTTGAGGTTTTTGCCAGGTGGGTTATTACACACAAACATTGCAGGCTGTACAATTTTTGCGGCTGTTTCAGGATCATCTGCAGCCACTTTGAATATGGTTGGTAAAATGTCGATCCCAGAGCTGCGTTCACGGGGTTACCCTGAGCATATGATCATTGGTACATTAGCTGGCGCTGCAACATTGGGCTTAATGATACCACCGTCTCTGACCTTGATTGTTTATGGGGTATCTATCAACGAAAGTATTACAAAGCTCTTTATGGCGGGTATATTTCCTGGTCTTGTTTTATCTGGTTTGTTTATGTCCTATATCATCTTTTGGCACTTTACGACAAAAGGTCCACGTCCAAAGCCTGAACCTGCGATGTCTTTTGGGCAGATGATGAAAGAAAGCATGTTTTTGTTGCCTGTAATGGGCTTAGTGTTCGTTGTTATTGGTTCAATGTACACTGGTTATGCTACGGCAACAGAGGCTGCTGCAGTTGGTGTTGTAGGTGCGCTTACGTTATCAACATGCCAAGGATCGTTAAATTGGAAAACATTCTCAACAAGTTTGATGGGTGCGACACGCACATCTGCAATGATTGCACTGATCCTGATGGGGGCTGCATTTTTATCACTTTCAATGGGGTTTACTGGATTGCCACGCGCAATGGCAGAACTGATCGAAGGATATAATTTATCACCTATTGCATTGATCGCTGTATTAACTGTGTTCTATTTGATTTTGGGCATGTTTATGGATGGTTTATCATCTGTTGTTCTCACCATGGCTATTGTAGAACCAATGATCCGTGCTGCTGGCATTGATGTGATTTGGTTTGGTATATTCCTTGTTGTGGTTATTGAAACAGCACAAGTTACACCACCAATTGGGTTTAATCTGTTTGTGCTGCAAGGAATGACAAAACATGAGATTGGTTATATTGCCAAAACAGCTATTCCAATGGTTGGTTTGATGTTGTTGATGGTTGTCATCTTAGTAATATTCCCAGAGCTTGCAACATGGCTACCTGAAAATATTCAATCACGAAATTAACAAGGAAGTAATTATTTGCACCGAATTACTCTCCTACAGCTTGATACCCAATTTCCACGTATACCGGGTGATGTGGGGTCAGTTGATACGTTTAAGTGCGATCTAGAAATAATACGTGTGCCAAATGCTACTGTGAAAGAGGTCGTTAACTCCAATCCTAATCAAATTGATTTAGATCCATTTTTTAATGCCATAAATAAAGCAACTGGAGATTTAATTACAACTTCTTGTGGGTTTCTTTCGCCATTTCAAAGTGAATTAGATGCGATATGTAATGTACCATTTATTGCGTCATCGCTTGTACAATTAGAGCATTTGAAAAATATTTACACACCACCTGAGTTGCAGATAATAACCTTTGATGCTGTGAAGCTTGGCGTTGCACATTTACCTGAGAAGTGTGAAGATTTTGCAAGATCTATTTATGGGTTAAATTCTAATGCGCATCTCAGGAATGTAATCGAAAATAATATAAAGCAATTAGATCCTGTAAAAGCTGCAATTGATGTTTGTGCTGTTGTTGAGCAAAATAATAATAAATTAGTTAAAAGCATTTTATTGGAATGTACAAATTTGCCACCATACAAATCAGAAATTCGAAGAATATCCAATGTGCCAATATATGATATCCTGACTGCCATTGAAAATGAACTTCCTAATTCTGTTCAAACAAACTTTTTGTGAAGGATTTCTATGACCAAAAATGACTTTGCATCCGCTAGATCTATTAGATTTGATAAAATACCAATTATCGATATCTCAGAAATATATACTAAAAATGGTTTTGAAAAAGTTGCAAATGAATTGGTTCAAACGGCTAGATCAATTGGATTCTTTTATATTAAAGGGCATGGTGTTTCATTAGATTTAATTACCCAAGCATTTAAAGCATCTAAAATGTTCTTTGAACTTCCTTTAGAAAAAAAAGCATCCATTAAAGTAGATGTTAACCAAAGAGGATGGATGGGCAAAGGAATGACAAAATTAGAGGGAGCTAAAACACATGATTCAAAAGAAGTTTTCTTTTGGGGTTGGGATGTTGATTCTTCTGATCAAGATGTAGTTAATGGAGTGCCAATGGTTTTTCCAAATCAGTGGCCAGATCAAGTTGCGCCATTCCTTCGCACAGATATATTACCATATTATAATGCAATTATAGAGCTTGGTCGAATTGTGCTGAGTGCATTGTCATATGGGTTAGGTAAACCTAAGAATTTCTTTGATGCTGCTTATAAAAAACCATTAGGCAGAGGTCAGTTAGTTTATTACCCACCTATGAGTTCTAAAGACTTAAAAGAGCATCGTTTTGGTGCAGCTTCTCATACTGATTTTGGTGTTTTGACAATCCTATTGCAAGATATGCAGGGTGGTCTTCAAGTATTAAACCAAAATGATGAGTGGATTGAGGCTCCTCCAATAGAGAATAGTTTTGTATGCAATATTGGAGATTTGCTTGAGCGATGGACGAATGGTGATTTAAAGTCAACAAAACATAGAGTTATAAACTTAAATAAATCTGCACGATATTCTATTCCTATTTTCTGTGATCCAGCTAGCCAAACAATTATTGATCCAAATGATTTTTCTTTAAGCAAAATAAAATATGAAAAGATTACTGCTGGTGAACATATATCAAATCGTAATAAGAAAAATTTTAAACAATATAAAGTATAAATACATATAGATATTTTTGGGATGTTCTGTATTTAAAATTTATTTGAGATTAACTAATTTTTTACATATTTTTCTTGATTTGATTAGTCTTGATGGACAAGCCTTTATAAATGTCGTAGCCAAATTTATGGTAGAATTTCCTAATTCGCGTTTTCTTAATCGAAAAACCCAACCCAGCATGTTCACACTCGTCTTATTGGCTAGTATTTCAGCTTTAGCGATGAATAGTTTTTTGCCAAGTCTTCCAAATATGGCTGAACATTTTGGTTCTTCGACATCTATTATGGGATTATCTGTTGGAATTTATTTGGGCGCAAGTGCTGTTTTTCAAATTTTGGTTGGACCACTTTCAGACAGGATAGGGCGCAGAACAGTTTCATTATGGGCTCTTGTAATCTTCATTTTAGTAAGTTTTGCATGTGTGTATGCTCCAAATACTGAGAGCTTTATGGCCCTTAGAGGCCTACAGGCTATTGCCGCTTGCACTTTTGTATTAGCAAGAGCAATTGTTCGGGATACTACTGAAACGCAAGCATCTGGATCAAAAATTGCATATATTTCTATGGGGACGGCTATTTGTCCAATGTTTGGTCCTGCATTAGGTGGTCTCATGGGTGGTTGGTTTGGTTGGGAAGCTAATTTTTGGTTTATTGGTGGGTTAGGAATACTGATTTTGATCGTAGCATATTTCGACCTAGGGGAAACTGTACCGGAAAATACATCAGGGTTTAGAGAACAGTTTTCTGAATACCCAGAATTACTCAAATCTCGTCGTTTCTGGGGGTATTGTTTAGCATCAGCTTTTGGAGCAGGAGCCTTTTTTGCTTATTTAGGTGGTGGGCCGTTTGTTGGATCTATTGTCTATAATCTAAGTCCTGAAAAGCTTGGGCTTTATTTCGGGGCACCAGCAATTGGTTATTTTTTGGGAAATTTTTTATCGGGCAGGTACACTACTCGTTTCGGCATTGATGCAATGATACTTTGGGGGCTTTGGATTATTTTTTCTGGTCTGTCTTTGTCGATGGTTTTTAGCTATCTAGGATATGGCAGTGTCGAAACTTTTTTTGGGTTTATGATTTTAGTCGGTTTGGGAAATGGTTTAAGTATTCCTAATTCAACTGCAGGCATGCTGTCAGTTCGCCCTCATTTGGCAGGTACGGCTTCTGGACTTGGAGGAGCTATGATGATTGCTATTGGTGCAGCCCTATCAACATTAGCTGGTGCATTTTTAGTTCCAGGTAGTAATGAAATGCCACTGTTGTTGTTAATGTGGTTTTCTGCACTTAGTGGTGTTGGCGTAATACTATATGTTCGTCTTAGGAATAAAAAACTACAAACATTTGTTTCATAAAAATTTATCTAATCATTCTAAATTTAAGATTAAATTATTGCGACTTAGCAATTGAGTGGCTGATTGGTCATTTCATTAAATATATCATTATCTAAAGGTGTATTAAAAGTATTTAATATGAAGCCCAAGGTTGAGTAAAACCCAACAGTAGCTATGGTATCCAATACACCTTCTTTTCCGACCAATGCCAATAATTCATCTAAAGTGCGTGTTGATATTTTTTTCTGTATCATCATTTCATCAACAGCATTTGCAAATATAGCATCTTCAATATTCATATTTTTTGTTGCAAGTCTTATTGAGTTTATCCGATCATCACTCATTCCACATGCTCGTGCACGAGATACATGATGATACCATTCGTAGTCTACTTGAAGATTATTCCCTGTTCGAAGAATAACAACCTCACTTTGTTGTTGTTTGAGTGTAGAATTGATAACAATATGTTCTCGTAAATTTGCCCATGCTCGAAGTAAGCTTGGGTGATGAGCCATTGTACGATAAATATTTAATTTATCGGCAAATGTAGACTTCATATCGTCAAGTTCGCCTGGCCATTTATCTTCCATTAGTGGGGCAAAAAGTTTATCTGTTGTCATTTTTATCTCTTATTTTATAATTTTAAGTGCAATAGACACTTTGTCTACAAGTTCAATAATTTGGCTTTCATTCATGATAAATGGTGGAGCTAAAAGTATGTGATCTCCCCATTTTCCATCTCTTGTACCACTCATCGGATAACATATAAGACCTGCTTTAAATGCTGCGTCTTTGATAGATGCAGCAATTTTTAAGTCTGGGGTAAAAGGTTTTTTTGTTTCAAGTTCCTTAACAATTTCAATTCCAATAAATAAACCTCTCCCACGAATATCTCCAACGTATGGGTTATGCGCTAATTGAGTTTTTAGGTTATTAAATAATTGGTCTGATTTTTTATTAATCGATTTCAAAAGATTTCGGTTAAGAATTGCTTTTAGAACGGCTAATCCTGCTGCACATGCAACCGGGTGTCCCATATAAGTGTGGCCATGTTGGAAAAAGCCTGAACCATTACCTATTACATTATAAATATTTTTTGAACAAAGCATTGCACCTATCGGTTGGTATCCAGCACCTAAACCTTTTGCAATGCATAAGATATCAGGTGAAATTCCATCGAATTCAGATGCAAAAAGATGGCCAGTTCTACCCATCCCGCACATTACCTCATCTAATATTAATAATACGCCATATTTATCGCAAATATCCCGAACTCTTTTAAAATATCCAGGAACTGCAGGAACTGCACCCATCGTAGCACCCACAACTGGCTCTACAATGAAAGCCATGACTTTATCATATCCCAATCTTAAGATTTCATCTTCGAGTTCTTGAGCAACACGTTGACCATAATCGAATGAAGTTTCTTCTTTTGTTATATCTACATATTCATAGCATGGTGCTATATGTGAAGCATCGATAAGAATAGGCTCGAATTGATTGCGGCGCCATTTATTACCCCCTGCAGCGAGTGCTCCAAGAGTGTTTCCATGATAGCTTTGTTTGCGAGCAATAATATGATGCCGACTTGGTTCACCATTTTCTACATGAAATTGCCTAGCTAATTTTAAGGCAGCTTCAATAGCTTCTGAACCTCCTGATACAAAGTAAACACGATCTAACTCTCCAGGGGCATGTTTAATCAATAATTCAGCTAATTCTTCAGCTGGGTCACTAGAAAAGAAACCGGTATGTGCAAAAGCCATTTTTGAAGTTTGGTCCTGAATGGCTTTAATAACGTCTGGATCATCATGTCCTAAACAAGATACAGCAGCTCCACCTGATCCATCAAAATATTGAGTGCCATTTTCATCAACTATATAACAACCTTCACTTGAAATTGCCCTGATAGGGGGATTTGTAATTTGCCGAGGAAATACGTTACTCATAATTGATATCTTATTCCACTTCACTAATTTGATAATTTGATCGAGCTAACCATTCTGGATTTATTTCGACTCCCCATCCAGGAAGATCTGTAATTCGAGCATGCCCATCTTCAATAGTATATGGAGATTGAGTAAAGAGGCCATCTTGCCAAGGGTAATAATCAGAACCTTCTATAGAGAACTCTAGATATTTTCCAGCATTAGGGATAGCGCGCAAGAGATGCATAGTAAAAAGTGTAACCATAGACATGTTTGCGCAATGTGGAGTTACGGGTAGCTCAGCTATTTTTGCCATTTCAACTACTCGCAATGTTCTATTTATACCACCCAAATATAGAATATCAGGCTGTATGATATCAACGGCACGCATTTCAATCATTCGTTTCCAAGTAGGTAAATCACAATCTTGTTCCCCACCAGTGACATTAATATCTAGCGCATCAGTTACTTTTTTTGTTTGCTCAAGTTCCCAATAAGGGCATGGTTCCTCATAATGGCAATATTCATTATCTTGAAGAATGTGACCAACTTCAATTGCACGTTCAGGGGTGTAGCAACTGTTCGCATCTATTAGAAGGTCTACTTCAGCACCCAATTCTTTCCTTATGGTAGGAATTATTTCTTCGGTCCTGCCTGGCCATTCATCTTTATTACGGCCCACTTCAGCACCAGCGCGGATTTTAAATGCGTCAAAGCCTTTTGTATCGCGCAGTTTTTTAAGACGGTCTGCTTCATCCTGTGGGGTAATGTCACGTTTCATTGACGAAGCATAAGTTCGAATTAAGCCCGGTGTGCCGCCCAAAAGTTCAACAACAGGTTTTCCTTCCTTTTTACCTCGCATATCCCAAATGGCGGTATCAAGTCCCCCCATAGCTCGACGTAAATAAGAGCCAGGAAATTTATGTTCACGTTCAGCCACTATGTCCAAAAGGTTGTCTAAATCGTTTGTATCCTGTCCTAATGTCCAAGGTGCAACCTGGCGATGTAATACCTGGGATGTAATGTCAGAGTGATATGTGGATACCTGGCCCCAACCCTGACTTCCATCTTCTGCTGTAACGCGGACAAACCCAACATCTTGATTTGTGAAGGTTTCAATTGATTTTAGTTGCATCACAGGCCCTTTCGCTTTTTTGCGTCTTTTAGTATAATGTCTGAAGCATATTCTCCTACCATAATTGAGGGTGCATTAATATTTCCAGTAGGAATAGTTGGAAAAATAGATGCATCTGCAATACGTAGATTTTCTACGCCATAGACACGAAGTTTTGGATCTACAACAGAAATATTTGGATCACTTCCCATTCTGCAAGTGGAACAAGGGTGAAAGACTGACCAAGCTTTTTGGCGTATATATTTAGCTATATCGGCTTCACTCTTGATATTGTTTCCAGGTGCCAGCTCATCTTTAATAATTGAATTTAGTGCTGGAGCATTTGCAATACGTCGAATTAATTGGATGCCTTCAATCATCATTTTTTTGTCATATTCCGTATCAAGATAATTGGAATGTATTTTTGGTGGCAGCATTGGATCGTTTGAACATATTTGTAAATTGCCGACACTTGTTGGTTTGCATGGGTTAAAGCCCATCAGGAAACCGGGAAATGGGTCTGGATTCATTAGAGGTCTCACTCCAGCTGGTGCACGAGTGTAACTCACTGGAGAAAAGTAAAGCTGTAGATCAGGGCCGCTTGCATTGGGGTCTAGTTGTATAAAGCCACCACCTTGATTTAAGCTTAATGACAAAGGACCTTTACGTGTCAAAATATATTTTAAGCCAGCACGCAGTTTTCCAATCATAGGGTGTAGCTCTTGGTTGAGCGTGGGTACATTTGCACGATAATAAATGTCACTTCCTAGATGGTCTTGTAAATTTTTACCAACGTGATGGGATTCATGAACAATATCAATATTGTACCTTTGTAAAAGTTCACCTGGACCAATACCTGATAATTGGAGAAGTTGTGGTGAATTTATTGCTCCACCCGAAAGTATGACCTCAGCTCTTGCATGAACTGTTTTGATTTGACCTTTCTGGATGTATTTGACGCCTACTGCACGCTTACCTTCAAAAATAACACGTGTAACATGGGCTTTTTTTTGAATATCTAAATTTTGACGTTTTCCTGAGGCCCAGAGATAACTTCTAGCGGCTGAAGCTCGGATGCCTCCTTTCGTTGAGATCTGATAACAAGTTGCACCCTCCATATTTGGCCCATTATAGTCGGGGTTTGTCTTTATACCTGTCTGAGAAGCAGCTTTTAAATAAGAAATAGTTAATGGGTGTACATCTTGAGAGACATCGTGAACTGCTTGTGGGCCATTTGTGCCACGTGAAATATTTGGTACTCCATCCCAACTTTCCATCCTTTTAAATATCTTTTGAACATTATTCCAACCCCATCCTGGAGCAACAGAATCCCATTCCTCGTAGTCACGTTTATGTCCACGAACCCATACCATTGCATTTATTGAACTTGATCCTCCCAAGACCTTCCCACGAGGCCAATAAACAGATTGATTATCAAGGTTTGGCTCTGGTTCAGTCATGTATCGCCAGTTAACAGAAGGGTCATGAAATACTTTCCCATAACCTAATGGCATTTGAACCCAAAACTTTTTGTCTGAACCTCCTGCTTCAAGTAAACAAACTGTAAATTTACCACTTTCAGACAGTCTACTAGCTAGTGCGGATCCAGCAGATCCTGCTCCTACTATAACATAATCATATTGATGCAATTCTTTTCCCTCCCGTGTAATATTCGAGTAAGGGTGCCAAAATTAATTCCAATAATTTCACCATAATCGTAGTGAAAAAATTGTCAAACATGCTTTAGTTTTTAAGTATTTGTATGCCATTTTTATTTTGAAGCTTGCAGAATGTATAATTTTCTAACGTGTTCATGGATTGTCCAATGGCCTTTCCACCCAATGGGTAAGACTAACAAATCACCAGGACCAAGATTTCGTATATTGCTCCCATCTATATTTTTGACAGATGCTGAACCAGAGATAATATGACAGTATTCGCCAGCGGATGTTCTATCAGCTGTAAACTCTCCAGGAGTACATTCCCATACACCTATTTTAGTTAGTCCGTCATCAGACGCCCATAACTGAACTGCTGCTTCTTTTTGACCTTTAGTTAAAGTGGTTGGCTTTGGTTTAAACTCTTTTACTTCAACAGTATTAAGATCTTTAAAGGTGCTTAAATTAATCATTGAATTG
>Ga0209534_10000534_pt1 | contig 43658 bp, 50 predicted proteins | sample COG_07_FD_184751 | JGI IMG/M metagenome (GOLD analysis project Ga0209534, IMG submission 184751) | Pelagic Microbial community sample from North Sea - COGITO 998_met_07 (SPAdes) (version 2) | ecosystem: Environmental > Aquatic > Marine > Neritic zone/Coastal water | place: Helgoland, sampling...
AAACGCTTGCACATTAAAGCTATGGCCGCATAATATTAACAGATGGAGCAGAATACTCTCTTATTATAAAGACTTAAAAACCCAACTTTCCCTGATGACGTACAGATATATTGATATTATGCATAAAAAAGGGCTCGCAATAAATTATGCGAACCCTTAAATAATAATATATTAAAACGATTAACGTTTTGAGAACTGGAAGCTACGACGTGCTTTTGCTTTACCGTATTTCTTACGTTCTACAACACGTGCATCACGTGTTAAGAAGCCAGCAGCCTTAATAACCGAACGAAGCTCAGGCTCAAAGTGTGTAAGTGCTTTACTAACACCGTGGCGAACCGCACCAGCTTGACCAGAAAGGCCACCACCTGAAACAGTCGCAACAACGTCATATTGACCAACACGGCCAGCGACTTCAAATGCTTGCGCAATAACCATACGAAGTGTTGGGCGAGCAAAATAAACCGCTTCTTCACGACCATTTACAGTAATTGTTCCATTACCTGGTTTAATCCATACACGGGCAATCGCATCTTTACGTTTACCTGTCGCATATGCACGACCCTGTGCATCAAGTTTTTGCACATACTCAATAGCTGCGTCTACCACGGGAGCTTCAGCATCAGTTGCAGCTTCAACAGCCACATCTTTAAGGTCTTCTAATGTTTTCTTATCATCAGCCATTATTTGAATTCCTTGAATTTTTCTCATTCATTGCAGCAACATCAAGAACTTCTGGTTGTTGTGCGTAATGTGTATGTTCAGAACCGGCAAAAACGCGTAGGTTTTTAAGTTGTTCACGACCAAGAGGACCGTTGTGAAGCATGCGTTTCACAGCTTGCATAACGACACGTTCAGGATATTCACCTTCTAAGATGTCACGTGCTGTACGGTCTTTAATTCCACCTGGGTGGCCAGTATGCCAGTAATAAATTTTCTTATCTTTTTTATTGCCGCTAAGTTTTACTTTTTCAGCGTTAATAACGATGATATTGTCGCCACAATCCATTGAAGGCGTATACATTGGTTTATGTTTACCTTTCAAATATGTAGCAATGATAGCTGCCATACGACCTAGGACAAGACCGTCCGCGTCAATGACGTACCATTTTTTTTCAATATCTGCTGGTGTTGCAGAGTAAGTTTTCATTGGAATAAATCCTTAAATAAATTTTACGAATTAATTTGCGCGCAATATGCCATTATAAAAAATAAAGTCAACAACAATTATTTGTTATTTTTCAATGGCTTACAATTATGGTATTATAATACCCTTGCATAACACATTAATAATCAACGTTATTTTTAGCGAAAATTATCTAAAACTATGATTTAACACGATTTAATAAGAAAAGCGCAGCCGATAAAGCAACAACCGCCCCAGCTTGATGGGCCGCTGCTAGAGGAATTGCGACCATATTCATAATCGTTAATACACCAAGGGTAAATTGCCCTAGTATAGTTATAACAACAAAATGAGCCGCCAAACGAACACTTGAGGAGCTGTCATCTTTAAGTTTCCACCATAGACACAACGCTAAAAATGCTACTACATAAGCAAAAGTTCGATGTTCAAAATGTATTGTCAGTGGATTATCAAAAATATTCATATACCATGGATCATTGGCAAATAACCCGTCAGGTATTACCTGCTCGTAAATTAAGGGCCACGTATCACTCACCAACCCAGCGTTTAGTCCTGCAACAAGCCCCCCTAATAATATCTGTACAAAAATAAGTTTCACATATACGAGCGCCATACCATAGGGTCGCCCGACAACCTTCTCTTTAACGGGCATGATCAACCCAAGAGCAATCCAGAAGGCATAAATATAAATGATAACCGCAAGCCCTAAGTGAGCCGTTAAGCGATAATGACTGACATCCGGACGATCAACCAATCCACTTTTAACCATGTACCACCCAAGCAACCCTTGACAAGCACCCAGCAGGAACATGGTCCAAAGATGGGGTCTTATCGCCCGCTTGATTTTTTTCCTGAATAAAAAATAGAAAAAAGGAATAGCAAAAACGACACCAATAAGCCGTCCTAGCACCCTATGGGAATATTCCCAGAAAAAGATATTTTTAAACTCATCTAAGGACATCCCCTTATTAACTTTTTGATATTCGGGATATTGTTTATAGGCGTCGAATTCAGCCATCCATTCTGCTTCATTCATAGGCGGGACAATGCCGCTGATCGGCTTCCAATCAACCATACTAAGGCCGGATTCCGTTAATCTTGTCACCCCACCGACAACAATCATGGCAAAAACAAATGCACAAACAACAAATAACCATACCGCAACATGGCGATTATATTTATCTTTCGCTTTAAGGTAACTATTCACAGGCGTAACTCTATAATCATGACTTAATGCACGATTTATACAGCATTCTCTACGATAAAAAAAGCCACTATTTAAAAATTATTGTTGATTAAATGCTTTTGTAAATCTCATAATTCTCATGGCGCCTAATCCATGATCGGAACCGCCTACTCGACTTAACGATCTTAAATCAATTCGGCTACCGTTTTCTAACTCTAATATTCGGATAACCACATCATCATGGAAATTAAACCACTTCGTATAATCAGTGGCTTCAATGCGGCCATTTTCTTTATCAAGTGACGCAAAATCCCAATTTAAATCACTAGCAACTTTCAATGCCAAATCAAATGCTTCTTCTTTATCCATGTCACTGGTAATTGGTTGCACCCATGGGAATTTTGCAAGCTGCCTCATTCTATTACGGCCATCATAAACAAAATCATTTCTTCTGCCTGGCGCATCAAGAAGCGTTATAAATTCAGGCGGGTTTATTGTATCCGTACTGACATCATGTATTCCTCTTAACCCTGTTAAATCTTCTGGTTCCTTGTTTATTCCCAGATAATAGCCACTCCCAAAAATAAGTATAATAAGAACACTCATTTTTACGGTTTTGCGAATATTTCTAAAACGCCATTGCAATAATAACGCAAGCAACAGAGCCGCAGAAACAATTGAAACGGTCATATACTGCATTGTCATTCGAAACCCTGAAATAGGCTCCCATAAACCGAGTGCAGTTCCTGGCCCAGCGAGTAAAGGTAAAATGCCAATAAGCGATAAGATGAGCAGAACCCTAAACAGAATAGCTTTATGTTTACCCTGCATAATTATTCTCCTTATAATTAGATATTTAGCTTTTAACGGAAGACTGGTTTTCATTGTATTCGAAATAACATATTTTTCAAAGTTTACTTCTTCATCTAATCTAATTGTCAAATAAACTTTATCATCATCAGCATGTAGTTCTTTTATACCGCGACGTGGCAGTGGGATTTTAGATACATACAAAATGCAAACAAAGAAGCGGCAACCTCCGCATGAGAATAGGTCAATTTATCATTTTTAAATTCAAGTGCTTTATCTACTAAAAGAGAAAAAGTTACGCTATCGGCTTTATCAATAATGGTTTTTTGTACATCTTCTATTTCAAAATATTGTTTTTTGAGTACTGAAAAATTTACCAATGCTTTGCGTAATTCAGATACCGTAAAGTAAATATGTTTAACTTCTAATGGCATTAAAACCTCTTTATCCCTTAAGATCATTGAAAGAAAAACCTATAGTAAAATGATTAGAAAAGTCTTAATCAATTTTAATATTTAAATAAAACTCTTGCCCTTTAACTTGAAGAGATTTTTTACCTGCTTTTGGAAGTGGAATTTTTAAATACATACAATAGCCCATTAAAGCCGCGGCGATCTCAGGGTTTGTATATTTCACAAGACCTGTTCTATTTTTTTCCGCATCAAATACTTTTATTGCGATGAAAATCTCATCTTTCGTAGATACAGAAAAATCGGTGATATTTTCCGCTTTAAATCGCAATCCTTTTCTGGCAGAAAATTGCATCAATGCTATTTTAAGTTCATGTTCTGAAATAAATATCTCTCTATTTTCGCGTAGCATAATAATTCCCCATTGTTTACTCATACAATAATATTCTTATCAAGATCTTGGGGCAATAATAGTTAATAAAGTGTTAAAAATTGATAAAATCGTACGTTTTATCCAAACAAATAAACTTATATAATTTCAGACAAATTCCTATATCAATCAAATGTCATTAGAAACCACACTCATTCTGCTTGGTGCATCAATTTTAGTATTGCTCTTTTCCTTGCTTATTATGCGACGACCAAAGAAAATAGGAACGCCTTGGTCCATTCCTTGGAATGGTGTCATGTTTATTTCAATAATGCTTATATTGTTATTTTCCAGCCACGCACTTAGCTTCTTATAAAGGCCATTGATGCGAGCTTTCTTTTTCAAGGTTTTGCGCATCCTTAACGGCAATCGCGGTCATATTTAATATTCCCCGCGCGCTAACCCCCGGTGTCACAATATGTGCTGGCATCGCAGCCCCAAGTAATATTGGGCCAACCAGCAAACCTCTTTCGATACTTTTTACCAACCCAAGCGCACTATTCGCTGCATCAAGTGACGGGAATACAAGTAAATTTGCTGCACCGGTTAAGGCACAGTCTTGAATAAGGTCTTTTCGTAAATTCTCATTTAATGCCGCTTCAGCATGCATTTCACCGTCGACCTCTAACCCTGGCACTCTTTCACGTAACATTTTTACGGCTTTAAGCATCTTACAGGCAGAAGGTGCTTTTGAAGACCCGAAATTTGAATGCGAAAGCAGCGCTACTTTCGGCTTAATGCCGAATAACTCAATCTGTTTTGATGCTGCAATGGTACTTTCAACAATTTGTTCCATTGTAGGATCAATATCCATAAACGCATCGGCAATAAAAACGGTCTGTTGTGGTAAAATAAGAACACTTAATGTCGAAATCTTCTGGTTCATATTTTTGCGGCCAATGATATCAATGATATAACGAATATGAAAATCAAATCGTCCATAAGTTCCGCAAATCATCGCATCGTGATAACCAAGCTTAACTGCCATTGCGGCAATCACGGTTGTATTTGTACGGACAATTGTTTTGGCAGCTTCTTTCGATACACCCTTACGGCCAACCGTTTTATGGTACGCCTTATAAAATTCATAATATCGATCATCATGTTGTGGGTTGATGACTTCATATTCTTTATCTTGAGTCATTCTTAACCCGAGCTTCTCAATTCTGTCGGCGATAACGTCTGGGCGACCTACAAGTGTCGGATAAACCATCCCTTCATCAAGTGCCGCCTGCACCGCACGAAGAACATTTTCATTTTCCCCTTCCGCATAAACAACTCGTTTCGGATCTTTCTTGGCATCTTCCAAAATCGGCTGCATCAGCATATTTGATTTAAAGATAAAGTTACCGATCTTCTCTTTATAGGCATTCATATCTTCAATTGGTCGTGTGGCAACGCCGCTATCCATCGCCGCTTGCGCCACCGCTGGTGCCACTTCAAGAATTAGACGTGGATCAAAAGGTTTTGGAATAATATATTCCGGTCCAAATTTTAATTCCTCACCGCGATAGGCGTCAGCTACTTCATCAGAACTTTCACGGTATGCTAAATCAGCAATCGCCCAAACGCAGGCTTTTTTCATTTCATCATTAATTTCTGTGGCCCCAACATCAAGTGCACCACGAAAAAGAAAAGGAAAACAAAGAACATTATTAACCTGATTTGGATAATCAGAGCGTCCAGTTGCAATAATTGCGTCCGGTCTTGCTTTCTTTGCTTCTTCCGGTGAAATTTCAGGAGTCGGATTAGCAAGCGCAAGAATAAATGGTTTATCCGCCATTTTCTTGACCATTTCCGGCTTTAAAACACCCGGTGCTGATAACCCAAGGAATACATCCGCCCCTTTAATGGCATCATCAAGATTACGGTCTTTGGTATCACGGGAATAACGTTTTTTATATTCGTTCGCTTCACGGCCATCATAGACAACACCATCAAGGTCAATCAGCGTAATATTTTCTTTTTTAAGGCCTAACGTCACCAACAAATCAAGACAAGCCAGAGAGGCTGCCCCGCCACCAGTAGCAACAAGCTTAACATCCTTAAATTCTTTTTCTACAATCCTTAACCCGTTAAAGACAGCCGCACCTGCAACAATCGCCGTTCCGTGTTGATCATCATGAAATACGGGAATATTCATCCGCTCTTTCAATGCTTTTTCAACAACAAAACATTCTGGTGCTTTGATGTCTTCTAAATTTATCGCCCCAAAGGTAGGCTCAAGCGCCGCAATAGTATCAATAAGTTTCTCTGGATCTTTCTGATCAATTTCGATATCAAACACATTGATACCGGCAAACTTTTTAAATAATACCGCTTTACCTTCCATGACCGGCTTACTAGCGAGCGGCCCGATATCCCCTAAACCAAGAACCGCTGAACCGTTAGTGACAACACCAACCAAATTACCGCGAATTGTCATATCAGCTGCGGCGGCCGGATCCTCGACGATGGCCTCACATGCATAAGCAACTCCGGGTGAATAGGCCCGTGCCAAATCCCGTTGGTTTGCCAGTGGTTTTGTTGGAATTATTGCCATCTTGCCCGGTGTGGGTTCAGTGTGATAGCGAAGCGACGTTTCTTTAAACTTATCAACCAATTATCAATGTCCTGTTATGTGGCAATAAAAATACAGACATTTCAAAAAAAAGGGAAGAACAATAACGTTCTTCCCTAAAAATAGTTTTATATATTAATTTACTTAAAGCGAAGCAGCAACATATGGAAGATCAAGATCGTCCGCAACGGCTTTGAAAGTTACGTTACCGGCTTCAATGTTAATTCCGTTCGCAAGATGCGCGTCGTCCTGACATGCTTTCTTCCAACCTTTGTTAGCAAGTTGAACAGCAAATGGCAGTGTCGCGTTATTGAGCGCATATGTTGATGTGTGCGCAACAGCACCAGGCATATTCGCCACACAATAATAAACAGCATCATCAATAATAAATGTTGGATCACTATGTGTTGTTGCTTTTGAGTTTTCAAAACAACCACCTTGGTCAATTGAAATATCGACAAGAACCGCACCCGGCTTCATGCGACGCGCCATTTCAGCAGAAACAAGTTTCGGTGCGGCTGCACCAGCAACCAGAACAGCGCCAACAACAAGATCAGCATCAAGAACCGCTTCTTCAAGTGAATGCGCCGTCGAATAAACTGTTTTCACAGAACCGCGGAAACGTTGATCAAGATAACGCATTTGATCAATATCACGGTCAAACACCGTCACATCAGCACCAAGTCCAACAGCCATCTCAGCAGCGTTCATTCCTGAAACACCACCGCCAATAACAACAACCTTCGCAGGGGCAACACCCGGTACACCACCAAGAAGAATACCACGGCCGCCTGATGCTTTTTGTAGTGCATGGGCACCCGCTTGAATTGACATACGACCAGCAACTTCACTCATAGGAGCAAGAAGCGGAAGTGAACCATCATCCGCCGTCACCGTTTCATAAGCAATTGCCGTGCAACCAGATGCCATAAGTGCTTCAGTTTGTGGCTTATCCGCCGCAAGGTGAAGATATGTGAATAGTAAATGATGTGGCTTAAGCATCGCACATTCATTAAGTTGTGGTTCTTTAACCTTAACGATCATTTCTGCTTTTTCAAAAACTTCCGCAGCAGTTGCTATGATTGAACATCCAACCGCTTCATAATCAGCATCACTGATACCAATTCCGGCACCGGCATTTGTTTCCATAATCACTTCGTGACCATTACGGATAAGCTCAGACGCGCTTGATGGTGTTAGACCAACACGATATTCGTGTACTTTGATTTCTTTTGGGCAACCTATAATCATGACTGCTTTTCCCTTATTATAATTGTGAATCTTTCTTAATCACAAGATACACAAACAAAATAAGAATGTCCTTGCTTTTTTCAGCGTGAAACACTTTATTTTTCGCATATTATTGCGTAAGAATACAAATATGAGACATAAATTTCGAAATTTAAAGTTAGACAGGATTGATCATGCGATTTTGGATAACTTGCAAAATGACGGTAGAATAAGTAATTCTGACCTTGCTGATCGTGTCGGACTTTCACAGTCCGCATGTCTGCGCCGTGTAAAGTCACTTGAGGCTGAAGGCGTGATCGAAGGATATGCCGCCACTGTCAATCAAACGGCGGCGGACCTTCCTGATAATGTTTTTGTTCAGATTACCGTAGAAAAACAAACCAAAGAACTTCTTACAGAATTTGAACGAATTGTGCGCGATTGTCCGCAAATTATGGAATGCTATCTCATGAGTGGCGATGCGGATTATATGCTGCGGGTTATTGTTTGCGATGCGTCCGATTATGAAAAGCTTCATATGGATGTGCTTACCGCCCTTCCCGGCGTCAGCCAGATTAAATCAAATTTTAGCTTACGCACAGTAACAAAGAAAAATGACATTCCCTTTAATTTATAATAGAGTTAATCTTATAATCCAGTTGTCTCAAACGGTAATTTAAATGGAATCTTCAAATCGTAATCAAATATCATGGCGTTTTTATTCTCTACTGATCATATTAATTATATTAGCCCCCCTGAATTTGATATTTAACAACGTTAATACACCCAGCAGTGTGCTCTTCCATTCTCTTATTGAAATACTATCAACTTCACTGGCGCTTTTTATTAATATTCTTGCTCTGGTCAGATATTATTCCAAAAAAGATGATATCATCCTCTTTATCGGCACCGGCTTTTTAGGGACAGCTTTTTTTGAAGCCTTTCACGGCATCTCTGCACACATAACCTTAACGGCCTCTTCGGTAGACGAAATTATAATACAATTCCCTTGGAGCTGGCTTGCACCAAGATACTTTCTTTCAGCATTTCTCCTATTAAGCTATGTCGCTTGGCGGTACCAAAAGAAATTATTTAAATCAGAGCTGGAAAAAGAAAAGAATTATCTCGCGATTTCAATATTCCTAACAATCGCGACATTCTTATTTTTCACTTATGCACCCATTATGCCTGAACTCTATTCATTATCCGGGCTTGCGCGTCCCCTTGAAATTATCCCGGCCATTCTCTTTGCTGTCGCTTTGCTGGGATATTATTATAAGGGTCATTGGAAAACGAACACCTTTGAATATTGTTTGGTTTTATCGCTACTTCTTAATTTTATTTGTCAATTTTTCTATATGCCATTTTCCGATGAGCTATTTGATTTAACGGCAAATATGGGTCATTACCTTAAAATTTTAAGCTATATGGCTGTCATCGTTGGTCTGCTTATCAATTTACATCAGATCTACCAGCAAGCCGAAGCAGCGAACCGAACGAAATCAGACTTCTTAAATATTATGTCTCAGGAACTCAGAAATCCGTTAACCATTATACTGGGCTATACACCATTATTAAAAACACCTGAAAAAATGCCAAAAGTAAAAGCATTGATCAATGCACTGGATAATAAGGAAATTACGAAAGCAGACTTCACAATCAAACTAGAAGGCGCTTTAGCAGAGCTTTCAAAATACACCCTTAAAATGGATGCAGCCGGTAAGAATCTTCTTGCTTTGATTAATGACATGCTTGATCTATCAAAAATTGAAGCCGGCATGATGACGGCAAGGGGGGCCCAGATCGATTTAGATCAGGCCATAAATAAAATATGTTCCCCTTACCTAAATGATGCGAGCAAAAAGGGACTTACTCTCAACATAAGAAAAAGCAATTATACAATTTTTGCCGAAGAAGAGAAATTTACCAAAATCATTTCGATCCTCATTGACAATGCCATTAAATATTCAAACAGCGGTCTCATTCAAATTAGCAGCGACCAATTAAGAAACATGATTGAAATATCCATATCTGATACGGGCATTGGCATTGAACCTACCGCCTTAAACATCATGATCGACCATTTTTCAAAACCAACCGTTGGCAGCAATACATTTGCGGGCGATATGGGTTTAAGCCTTGCTTTGTGTCAGGCGTTAGTAGAACTCCACGGCGGCAACATCTCCGTCATAAGCGAACTCAACCGAGGCACCACCTTCACCATCACCCTTCCCGTTCCACCAGAATGATGAAGCCTTAATTAAAGGTCCCCACCTTCATCAACGTCACTTAAAATATCCGTGAAACTAATTCTATTGGATGGGTCAATGTTTTCGACCGTGTCGCTTAATGTATGCTCCGTTGACCATCTGACATCATGAAATGGCGAAATGCGGGCGCGCCTACGGCGCTGGCCTACCATCCAATATCCGCCGTCTGTCGCGGGGCCAAATGAAATGTCACTGTCTTTTAAGACATCAAATGCATTTTCAATATGATACTTTTTAATGGATGGAATATCACCACCAATAAGGACCAATGGTCCATCATTCACAGTATCAAAAACCCGCTGCATGCGTTGTCCCAGATCTCCGCCCTCTTGTGCGATGATAGGATATCTATCATCGAAGAAAGTACCCTTATATCCATCAGGGGATACGCAAAGGACGGTGTTCCAATTTCCTTCACCGACACGTTTGATAAGTCCCGTCACGGTATTACGGTAAAATCGCCAAGCGTGAAATTGACCGATATCACGCGCCAAACGCGTTTTAACCCGCCCCATCTGCGGCGCTTTCACGAATATGACCAAAGTTCCTTTTTGCATCTTAATAAATCTTCTTAATGGTTGCGGGATCAACACCGAGTTTATAAAGAAGCAAACAAAAGCCATTCCATATCATACGCAATAGATAACCGTATTTATTATATTTCTCCGCTGATGTGATAACCTCATCTGATCCAACAATTAATCTCGCACGGCCAATGCGTTTAATGATATCCACGTCTTCCATCAATGGCATATCCTTATAACCGCCGATATCATCATAAAGATCCTTTGATATAAAAAGTCCCTGATCGCCGTAAGGAAGTGCAAAAGCAAAGCACCGAAACCGTACCCAATATTCAAGTAACCTTGGAAAAAAACCCTGATCATCAAACCTAAGTCTAAAGGTAAATGCCTTATCAGGATCATGATCAACATGTTTTGCCAAAACTTTCAACCAACTCTTAGGAAGCTGACTATCGCCATGCAGAAAGAATAACCACTCCCCACTGGCAAAATTGGCACCCGTCGCGAGTTGCAACCCACGTCCCGGATTGCTGTTGATTAAATTCAATTCTTTAAATGAATATGTCTCTGGCCCCCCATTAACAATAATAACCCGCTCTCTAAGCTCTTGCGGGATGCTCATCACCAATCGTTCAAGACGATCATCTATTTTTAAGGTGGGTATTATGATTGATAGTTTCATAATTTGGACTTTATAAACTATTTCACCAAGATTATAGTCCCTTTATGAAAAAAACCACTGATTTGAAAATACCTACCTATGATATTGAACGTTCATTAGGCGCACCAGACGCAATTATTTGCGGTGTTGATGAGGTGGGGCGTGGCCCCCTTGCCGGCCCGGTGGTTACGGCTGCCGTCATCCTTGATCCTGGAAATATTCCCCACAGCTTAAACGATTCAAAAAAGTTGAGTGCTAAAAAACGTGCCCTTATTTCAAAAGAGATACTCGCCACCGCAGAATGCGCTTTCGGTGAGGCAAGTTTAGAAGAGATTGATGAGCTTAATATCCTGCATGCAACCATGCTCGCGATGCAGCGCGCGGTCGCAAATTTACCCCGAAAAGTAGATCATATTCTGGTAGATGGAAACCGACTTCCCCAATTCGACGCACCCGCGTCGGCCATCATAAAAGGGGACCAAAAGTCCGTTTCAATCGCGGCAGCATCGATAATTGCCAAAGAAAAACGCGATTTATTAATGAAAAAATTGCATGAAATGCATCCAGAATATGGTTGGAATCAAAATTCTGGATATGGTACCAAGATGCATATGGAAGCACTAAATCTAGTGGGTCCGAGTCGTTTTCACCGAAAGTCATTTGCGCCAATTCGTAACCTAATGGCTCAACAACACCCCTTAAATGACTGATTCCACATAAAAAAATGCTTGACGTGATTCGCCAAATGACTCATGATTCCTGTCATAACCACTTTCTAATAATAAAAACAAGAAGCGAATGGCATGACAAAAACAAAAAGAAAAACGGCTGGGAAAAAGAACTATACCGAATTACCCATTGATACGATCCTTAAGGGTGATTGTATTGAACTGATGAACAGCTTACCTGAGAAATCAGTGGACGTAATCTTTGCTGATCCTCCCTATAATATGCAACTTAAAGGCGAACTTCATCGTCCGGATAATTCACACGTCGACGCTGTAAATGACGAGTGGGATCAATTCGCCGGCTTTGATGTTTATGACAAATTCACACGTGAATGGCTAACGGCTGCCAGACGTGTTCTTAAAGACAGCGGTACAATTTGGGTGATCGGCTCATACCATAACATTTACCGCGTTGGTTCCATCCTTCAAGATATTGGATATTGGGTGCTAAATGACATTGTTTGGCGTAAAACCAACCCAATGCCTAATTTTCGCGGCACGCGCTTTACCAATGCCCATGAAACGCTTCTTTGGTGCAATAAGGGCGAAGGATTTAATAAATACACCTTTAACTACGAAGCCATGAAAGCCTTTAACGACGATGTTCAAATGCGTTCTGATTGGACGTTGCCAATTTGCTCAGGAAAAGAACGTCTTAAGGTAAACGGCCATAAAGGCCATAGCACTCAAAAACCAGAAGCACTTCTTTACCGCGTTCTTCTGTCATCGACCAATAAAGGCGACGTTGTCCTTGACCCCTTCTTCGGCAGCGGCACAACGGGCGCCGTTGCAAAACGCATTGGTCGTCATTTCATCGGCTGTGAACGCGAAGATAAATATATCTCGCTTGCCACCGACCGCATTAACGCTATAGAGCCGCTTGGCGATGAAGAACTCGAAGTAACACCCGCAAAACGTTCGCTACCACGTGTCGCTTTTGGAACTCTGATTGATAACGGCATGATTAAGCCTGGAACAATGCTTTATGGACCAAACAAACGTCACATGGCAAAGGTACGTGCCGACGGCACACTAATCAGCGCCGATAATAAAGGATCCATCCATCAGGTCGGCGCTAAAGTACAAGGCGCACCAAGCTGCAATGGCTGGACATACTGGAACATCGAAGTAAACGACAATCTCGTTTCCATCGATAACCTCCGCGCAGAAGTCCGCGCCCTAATGAATTAAAAAGATAATGAGTAAGTAATCGTACAGGAATAATAAAAAAACATATATTATCTTCCCCGATAATATAAACTGGGAACAAATGTTTCAAACCCGCTAAAGTCTTCTTTAGCGGGTTTTTTATTTACATTTCATTGATAATAGGAAAATGCATTTTAAAGGTTGTGCCTTTACCTTGCTCTGAACACACGACGATTTTCGCGTTTAGGCGGTCGATTAATTGTTGAACAATAATCAAACCAAACCCCGTACCTTCCGCTTTTGAAATAAAATGCGTTTTAACAGGAATGCTGGTTTTATTGATTTTTTGAATAATTTCAGAAGAAATCCCCTTGCCATTATCTTGAATGCTGATTTCAATATTTTCAGCAACCCGCTTCGCGGACAAATCAATGATGCCTTTTTCCGGTGTATATTTTTGTGCGTTTGATAACAGGTTATATATAATTTGTTTAAATAGACGTTGGCCCGTATCAAATAAAAGTGCTTCATCATCGAAATGTAAATTGACCTGCTGCTGCTTATCCATGGAAATCGGGTTTAATTCATCAACATAGTTTTGCAGTAGTTCACAAACATCAACCCTCTCAATAGAAACGGCAATACCACCGGCTTCTAATTTATTTTGATCCAAAATATCATTAACAAGCGATAGTAAATAATTACCCCCAGAATTCATATATTCCGCATATTCATGAACTTTTTCCCGGGTTAGCGTTTTATCATCCATTGTTTTAAGCATATCCGAAAAACCAATAATCGCATTCAGTGGCGTTCTAAGCTCATGGCTCATATGTCCAAAAAATACTGATTTAACATCAAGCGCTCTGTTGAGTTCCTCAACTTGATTTGCAATTTTTTGCTGAGCATAAAAAACATTCTGACGTTGTATATCCATAGTATATGAAACAATCGCGCTCATAAACATGACTGAAAGGAGCGCGATTACAAATACATTGGGGGCAATTTCACCAATATTGGTGGCGAAAAAAAAGAATACCCCATTAGCAATTATAAGAAGTAATTGATATTTGAGGCGTTCAACAAACAAAAAGGCAATCATTAAATGCGCCACCGCCATGGCGGTAATGCCTCCGCTCGAAGATAAACCCAAATAGCTTAAGGCGTCAGAAAATAAATAAGCAAATATTATGGCTGCCCAAACAGTTACTCTTTGAATCTTAATACTGTCTTGGAATATTTTAAAGATAATCCAAATACATAAAAACGTTATAAAAAAGACGATCGATATATTATCGGAATTAAAAATATGATTATATTTGACTAATGGGCTTGGGCCAGAAGTATCCGTTAAGATCAACAGACAAACAATGCAAACAGCAAGCGCGAATTTACTAAGATTCCCAACATTTAGTTCACGAGCATACTCGATATAATGATTTGTAGTACTCTTTACTTCTGACAACACGATCCCTTTGCAAATGGAAATGCTATTCACCAAAAATATGTTACCATACTATCCCGCGATTTAAAACTGCATCACTAAACTTATGATATATGTAAATTATTTATAATCACTTAGTATGATTGCAATTTAACTTGTTGCTTTTCTTTATACCCCCGCTATAGTGCGCGGCTTGAATTCAAACCTTTATTAAGGACGCATTATGCAAACGGCCCCTGACATTCCCATCGTTGAACCAAAAACAACCGGTAAAATCAGTCAATACCGAACGGAGATACTCGCGGGACTAACGGTTGCACTTGCTCTTGTACCAGAGGCCGTTGCTTTCACATTTGTTGCAGGTGTTCATCCATTGGTTGGCCTTTATGCTGCTTTCATCGTTGGATTAATCACGGCGGTTTTTGGTGGACGTCCCGGTATGATCAGTGGTGCCACGGGTGCCCTTGCTGTTGTCATGGTAGCGTTAGTTGCAACACATGGTGTACAGTATTTATTTGCTACGGTCGTGCTAATGGGTATCCTGCAAATACTAGCGGGGATATTCCGACTTGGAAAATTCATCCGCATGGTCCCTCACCCCGTTATGCTCGGGTTTGTTAATGGTTTGGCGATTGTTATTTTCCTCGCGCAACTTGGCCAATTTAAAGTCGAAGATGCCATGGGCAATCAAACTTGGATGACTGGCTTCCCGTTATACATGACCCTTGGCTTAGTGCTACTGACGATGGGTATTATATGGGCAGCACCAAAATTAATCCGCAGCATCCCTGCCCCCCTTATGGGAATACTCGCGGTTTCACTTTTGGTTATATTCCTTGATATTAATGTCCCGCGCGTAGGCGATCTCGCATCCATTAAAGGAAGCCTTCCGACATTTTCCATTCCTGATGTACCGCTCAATTGGAATACATTAATGATTATATTACCCTATAGCCTGATCCTCGCGGCTATTGGTCTAATCGAAAGCTTGCTAACATTAAACCTGGTTGCTGAAATGACCGAAACCCACGGTGGTGCAAGTCGTGAATGCGCGGCACAAGGTGCTGCAAACGTGGTAACTGGTTTTTTCGGTGGTATGGGTGGCTGTGCCATGATCGGCCAAAGCATGATTAATGTTAAATCTGGTGGCCGTATGCGGCTTTCCGGCATATCTGCGGCATTATTCCTATTATGCTTTATTCTTTGGGCATCTGGTCTTATTGAACAAATTCCTGTGGCCGCCCTTGTTGGGGTCATGTTTATGGTTGTTATGGGCACCTTCGCATGGTCAAGCCTTAAAATACTTCACCGTGTTCCGCGTCATGATGCTTTTGTGATATTGTTGGTCACGGCAGTCACCTTTTATAGCGACCTTGCCGTTGCCGTAATTGTTGGCGTCATTGTATCCGCACTTGTTTTTGCATGGCGCACATCAAAACGTATTTCTGTTCGCACAGAACTAAGAAAAGACGGTCGTAAATTTTATCATCTTCGTGGACCATTATTCTTTGGTAGCACTGCAAACTTTCAGGATATGTTCAATCCAAAAGATGACCCAAATCACGTAGTTATCGATTTCATGAAAAGTCGCGTATGGGATCATTCCGGCTTACAAGCCATCGAAGCACTAACAGAGCGCTACAGCAGAAGAGGCAAACAAGTGCACCTCAGGCATTTAAGTCCAGATTGTAAAGTGCTTCTTCACAAGGCAGGCAGTTTGATTGAACAAATGCCTGATGATCCCGATTACGGAATTGCCGTTGATTATGATGATTATGACCAAGAAAATTAATATCGATCAGCTGTAAATTTAAACAGTTTTAATATTCCAATAAAAATAACAATGATCAGAAGCCCAACGATCATGCCATTTCTATAGCCCGTATATTTGAGCACACTCGCCATGGGAAACGCCATCAATGTATAAGCAATATAAAAAGTAAAAGTTACATAAAGAGCTTCAAAATCATTAAGATTACAAACTATTTTTAAGAAAGGAATAAGCGACCCATTGAGCCAAGTTACAAATCCAAAGATAAAGAAAAGCACACCAAATACAATCATTGGTTTTATTTTATTACTTTTATGCTCTTTATCCCGTTTATTATGCGCGCATCATTCCCTATATATTTAAAAACAATAAACTAATAAGTTATAAATTTCAAAATATATTTTTATACGTTTAAACCCTACCTATTGGACGGAATTATGATATAAATTTTTAAACATTTAAAGGTTTTATCTATGGCAATTCTTATTCTACTTAACCAAGTTGACCCAACTTTACTTGAAACCCATCTCAAATCTCATAATGATTGCCCTGAGGTGCGTATTTGGCCCAATTGCGGCAATAAAGATGATATTGAATGTGTAATCGTTTGGAAACATGACGAAGGGGTTTTAAACGAATTTCCCAATTTAAAGCTTATCGCATCATATGGCGCCGGTGTGGAAAATATACTCAGTGATCCCGCCCTTCCCGCCGATGTGCCAATTACAAGATTTGTCGATGATACCTTATCCGATCAAATGGCAGAATTTGTGTTAGCCGCTATTTTAAATCACCGCTTACATTTAACTTATTACCGCGAACAACAAGCCGCCAGTCAATGGCGTGGCAAAGATTTTCTTACTGGTAAAAATGTGACTATTCTTGGCCTTGGTGAACTGGGTAGTACAACTGCAAAGCTACTAGATAAAAATGGATATAAAGTATCCGGCTGGAGCAGATCCGAAAAAAACATTGATGGGGTCAAAAGCTATTTCGGTAATGATCAACTTTATTTGTCCGTTGAGGAAGCAGATTTCGTAGTTTGCTTATTACCATTAACCCCGGGTACAAAATATATATTAAATGCAGATCTTTTTAGTAAGATGATAAAAGGTAGCTTTCTGATAAATGTCGGTCGCGGTGATCATTTAAACGACAATGATTTAATGGATGCACTTTATAATAATCAATTATCAGGGGCACTTCTTGATGTTTTTTCAAAGGAACCTTTACCTCAAGATCACCCCTTTTGGAAACATCTCAAAATCCATATCACACCACATATTTCAAGTCCCACCGACAAAGCAAAGGTAGCTCGTCAGATACTGGATAATTATAATAGAATTTTAAGCGGATCGACCCTTAAAAATCAGGTTGATCCACAAAGATCATATTAACCCCCATAAAAATCATATTAACATTGCATATAAATGCACTTGGTGTTAATTTCCGCCCAATTGAACAATGCTCTTTTAAATAGGTGAAACCATGAAGATACCTGGCAATACTATTCGCCCCGGTTATGTAATCGAACATCAAGACAGCATTTGGGTTGCTGTTAAAATTGCGCACACTCAACCAGGTAAAGGTGGTGCCTACCTCCAGGTTGAACTTAAAAACCTTATGGATGGTCGCAAACTTAATGAACGGTTCCGGTCTTCTGAAAAAGTTGAAAAAGTGCGTCTCGAGCAAAAAAATCAAACTTTCTTATTTGAAGCCGATGGTATGTATACTTTCATGGATGCTGAATCCTATGAACAGATTGAAATTTCTGCTGAATTCCTTGGCGAAAAAGCGGGTTTCCTGCAAGATGGAATGGAAGTCGTTGTTGAATTTTATGAAACAACCCCACTTGGCGTTGCACTTCCTGCTACTGTTGATTTAAAGGTTATGGAAACGGAACCTGTCGTTAAAGGTCAAACACAAAAATCATCAAATAAACCTGCTCTAATGGATAACGGCATGCGCGTTATGGTACCCACCTTCGTCAATCAAGACGATATGATTAAAGTGAATACTGAAGACGGCACCTATAACGAACGTGTTAAATAAGGACAATTAAAATGGCACTTCAATCTGCCCTCATTAATGTAATGGAAAAAGCCGCGCGCAAGGCCGGAAGCCGTCTGGCTCGTGATTTCGGCGAAGTGGAAAATCTTCAAGTTTCGCGTAAAGGCCCATCGGATTTCGTTTCAAAAGCCGATCTAAAGGCAGAAAAAATCATTACAGAAGAATTACAATACGCAAGACCGCAATTTGGTTTCATCGTTGAAGAAGGTGAAGATATTCCACCGACAGAAGGCAGTAATAGCGTATGGATTATCGATCCACTGGATGGCACGACAAACTTCCTTCACGGAATTCCGCATTTTGCAATTTCAATTGCGCTTGAGCAAGCTGGCGAAATAATTGCCGCAATCATTTATAACCCAATTAACGATGACATGTTCTGGGCCGAAAAAGGGCGCGGTGCCTATTTAAACAATCGCCGCTTACAAGTATCAGGACGTAAAAATTTAAATGAATGTGTACTTGCGACCGGTATTCCTTATCATGCCCGCCCACATCAGGATACATTCGTTACAAATCTAGAGCATATTATGGGCGAAGTGGCTGGCGTTCGTCGCTTTGGCTCAGCCTCACTTGACCTAGCGTGGGTAGCCGCAGGCCGTTATGACGGTTTTTGGGAAGAAGGACTAGAAGCATGGGACATCGCCGCCGGAATTTTAATGGTACGTGAAGCGCGCGGAATGGTCAGCGAATTTGACGGTCGTGCAAAAATGTTACAAACAGGTCAAATTCTTGCCACAAACGCGTCTATTCATGGTAAAGTAACAAAATTATTATCGACGGCTAGAAAGGCCCATAAGGAAAAACACCAGAACGGCAACTAAAAAGTAACGACCCCTGAAGGCCTTAAAAATGAACCATAAGCCTTTAACAAACCTCGCCATTAGCTCTGCGCTTTGGCTTGCAATGTTGCCGACTATTTCCTTTTCTCAAGAAACAATTGCGCTGCCTAAACAACAAAGTCAGGCGCAATTATTTCTTAATGCTAGTTCCCTTACTTCCGTAAAACCACTAGTTATAACTTATCACCCACAGCAAGTGACACTTGACGAAGATAATATTAAAATTTTGCAAGAATGGCTCACAAAATTAAAAGACGCCCCTGTCCCTATTCATATTTATAGCTATGCAACCCCGCCTATGGCGCGGCGTGATATGACGAAAAATTCAGCCACACATTTCGCCATGAGAAAAGCGTTCAACCGTGCCTTAGAAGCAAAAAATGCCATTGAGGCTTCGGGTATTAATAGCAATCTTATTGCGATGCATGCGGTCGGACATCGCGAAGATGATCCCACGGATCAACTGCGTGTGACATTAAGACAGGAATAATTTCTTAAAAGAAATCCTTATTCCGCCTTATTATTGCCAACTAATTCTTAGACTCTTTCAATCATTATTGATAATATCCAATGCACGGAATAAAAAAACTATATAAAAAATAAGGGACTAGGCGTTTAAATTAGGAATTCGCACATAGTCAGGGAGCCATTTTTAAAATGATAAAACCGCAAAAATACCTCAATAGAACAATATTTTTTCTTATTGGTGTCATCGTTGTGTGTGCCTTTTTATTTCCAACAATGCAATCTGCATTTGAAACGAACCCCGGTTTAAATGGTCTTATTGCGCTTGTACTGATTGCTGGCATAATCATTTCGATGCGTCAAACATACACTTTAATCCCCGCGGTTCATTGGCTCGAAAATTTCAAAAAATCAGACGTTACTGAAACGGTTGGGGATGCTCCCGCGCTCCTTGGTTCCATGGCCAAAATGATGGATGAACAGCGCGACAAAAAAATGTCGCTTTCAACCATGTCGATGAACACTCTTCTTGACGGCATTGCCGCGCGTATGGATGAAGGTCGCGAAATCACACGCTACATTATCGGTCTTCTAATCTTCCTTGGTCTTCTGGGTACGTTCTGGGGGTTACTCGGCACCATCGGCTCCATCGGCGATACCATCAACAGCTTACAAGTGAGCAGCGGTGATATTTCCCTAATGTTCGAAGATTTAAAAGAAGGGCTCGCCGCACCGCTTGCCGGCATGGGCACCGCCTTTAGCTCCTCCCTCTTTGGTCTTGCTGGTTCTGTTGTTCTTGGTTTCATTGATCTTCAAACCGGCCAAGCACAAGGACGCTTCTTTAACCATCTTGAAGATTGGCTTAGCAGCATCACCAAACTTTCAAGCGCATCATCAAACATTGGCATTGAAGCCGGAGATGCATCCGTCCCTGCATATGTCAGTGCATTACTAGAGGAAAGCGCAGACAGTCTTGATAGCCTTCATAAAGTAATCGCAAGGTCAGAAGAAAATAAAACCGAAGTCAATAAAGCAATTACCAACTTATCAGTTCAGCTTTCATCGCTTGTGGATCATCAAGCCGAAATGCGCAGCGTTATGAAACAAATGGTAACCCATCTTGCCGCTGGTAGTGATGGCAACGCAGATGTCAGTGAAAAACATCTTAGAAATATTGACGTACAGCTTAAAACTCTGACCGATGAAACCATAAAGTCACAAGACAAATTCGCGGACACCATGCATTCTGAAATCCGTTTGCTTGCGAGAACAATAAGCGCGGCAATGGACGGATCGGCCGCCGCAGCAATACCAACAAAGCAGCGCGTTAAAGCAACGGTTACCAGAGAAGCAACAAAAGATGCGCCAAAAGCCGCCGCACCTAAGGCACCAGAACCAAAAGAAAGTGCTGCTGAGGGTGATTATAAAATGCCAGAAATTAAGCCAAAATCTGGTAAAAAACCCGCATTAACCGCTAAGAGGGAAGATTAACAATGGCGCTTCTTAGCAAAGGACGTCGTCGCCCAGGCGGTGCTAGCGATAATACATGGCCTGGATTTGTTGATGCCTTGAGCACACTTCTCCTTGTCATTATTTTTCTGCTTTCTATCTTTGCTCTGGCGCAATTTTTCCTAGGTCAGGCCCTCTCCGGTCGTGATGAAGCCCTCGAAAGACTACAAACACAGGTTCTTGAACTTTCTGATCTTTTAAACCTTCAGCGTCAAGCCAATGACGACCTGCGCGCAAATGTGTCGCAGCTTTCCGCAAGCCTTCAAATTGCTGACAGTTCACGTGAAGAAATGCAGCGCCGCATTCTTGAACTTGAAGCCGACATCGCCGAAGCAGAGGGCATATCGGGCCGTGTTAGTCGCTCTAACAATGAACAACAATCAACCATCAGCGATCTTCAAGGTCGATACAACGTCGCCATGGAAAATTTAGCTGAGGAACGTGAACTTTCAAAACGCGCACAGGATCAGGTTGAGCTTCTTAATAGTCAGCTCGCAAGTCTCCGTCAACAACTCGCCGCCCTTAACGAGGCACTCGAAGCATCAGAAGCTAAAGATAAAGAACAACAAGCGGTTATCACAAATCTAAGCTCGCGCTTAAACACCGCCCTCGCCTCTAAGGTTAGTGAACTTAATCAATTCAGATCAGAATTTTTCGGCAGGCTCCGTCAAGCGCTTGGCGATCGTCAGGATATCCGCATACAGGGTGACCGTTTTATCTTCCAATCGGAAGTGCTGTTTGGCTCCGGCTCCGCCACCCTTGGTGCTGGCGGTCAAGAAGAAATGGCAAAGCTCGCAGAAACCCTTTCTGCAATTATGTCAACTATTCCGGATGATGTTGATTGGATACTGCGTGTTGATGGCCATACGGACGTATTACCGATCCGCACGGCTCAATTCCCATCAAACTGGGATCTCTCAACCGCGCGTGCGCTCTCAGTTGTTAAATATCTCATTAGTCAAGGCATCCCCGCAGAACGTCTCGCCGCCACAGGTTTCGGCCAATTCCACCCACTTGATCCCGCCGACACCCAAGCCGCCTACCAAAGAAACAGACGCATCGAAATGCGCCTTGATCAGAAGTAAAGATTTATGCGGTCGCAAGCAATGCCACGCCACCCAAAATAATCACTGACCAGAAAAGGCGACGTTTTAGATCGCCCTCCCCAAGTATGATGCTGCCCATCAATACGGATATAAGCACGCTTGTTTCCCGCACCGGCGCTAGTAACGTGACGGGTCTAAAGGTAATCGCATAAAGGAATAAGATATAAGCAAGCGGGCTTAAAACCCCGATTAAGATCACACCCAGTTTGTGATCGGTCCACTGGGTTTTCACAATATCCCATCGCTGATAAGCCACGGGGGAAAAAATAACCATACGAAATGTGTTTGATGCATAATCAAGCAGTACGGGCGAAAGCATAATAACCGACACCACATAAGCGTCCCAGGCCGTATAACTACCGATAAAGAAACCAACCAGCAAACCATACCCGATTGACGCCGTAACATTTTTCGCACGCTTTTTAAAACCGCCCGTTAAAAAGAATATACCCGTGATGATAATCAGACCGCCCGAAAGGATTTGTGACGTGATAATTTCATTTAAAAATAATACCGCAAATATCATTGAAATAATCGGCCCCAGTGAACGCGCCAAAGGATAAACAAGCGATAAATCACCATGGCGATAACCACGTTGAAGCAATAAAAAATAAACCGTATGCAAGATGGAACTAACAAGAACACAATATATTTCAAACATACCAATGTCTGGCTTTTCAACCCAAAAGATATAAACCACCCAAGGCAAATAAAATATATTGGAAATAAGCGAAATCAACCAAACGAGTTCACGGCCACCACCGATTTTTTTAACATAAAAGTTCCAGGTGGCATGGCAAAAGGCAGCAGTAAATACAAGAAGTAAGGCAGTTATTGTCATATGGATTCAAATCCTAATTTTTATACAGCAAGACGATAGAGCCTTCTCTTTTTATTCACTATTTGGAAATTCCAATTCCACAACAACACTAGCTTCTTTTCCTGCATCAGTTTGCATCCGAATTTTTATTCTACTTGCTATTTCTCTTACAAAATCAGCATGGTTTTTTGCATTAGCCAACAAGAATTGCTCCGCAGATTTTTGGTATTCAGCAATTGCTTCTTCTTTATCGCCTAATTCATGCAAAGAATAAGCGATACTCCTACTTGTATTAGCTGCATAAAAATATTCTTCATTACCGATAAATATATTAACTGCCTTTTTATAATACTTGAGAGATTCTTTTGGTAAATTTTGCGACTTTAGCGAACCTAATTTTATATATAAGTGTCCAATATCATTTGGATCAATATCTGATATATCACCATCAAGAATTTTTAATATTTCTTCCTCTGTAGTAATATTTACAGTTTCTAAAAATGGCGATGAATATGAAAAAATTAGGGCTACATCACCATGTATTTCTATTAAGCCGCCATTTGGATCATGGGGATCCATAACATAACTTCATGGTGTCACGTCTAATGACAAAAAATCTTTCCAGAATTGAGTACCCATTAATAAAATGAACAAACCGCTTAAAAAGAATATTGCTAATAATAACTTTAATAATGTCATTTGCCCTTATACCCCAAACTGTAACCCCGCGTGGTGGCTGTTTAGTTTAGAATTATTCCCACTATTATTCAATCTATCTTGAATTCTTTGGATAATTTTTCTCATGAACTCAGCGTAAATTTCTTCGCCGGCTTTCAAATAAAGTTCTTCTGCAATTAAATATTTATCAATCGCACCCCACTTATCGCCCATTTCATAGGTTACATATGCTATTTGCTAGCTCTCACGAGCGGCCATAAAAAAATTCTCAATTTGCATAAAAACTTCTTTAGCTTTTGTATAATATTCAAGAGATTTACTTTGATCCGAATTGATAAAAATCCTACCTAATATCGAATACAACCAACCAATATCAACAGGTTCAAGTTAAGATGTATTTCCATTTAATACTTTTAATATTTCATTAGCATTGTTTGTATCAATTGATTGTAAAAGTTGAGAAGAATGTTGTATAGCACCGACACCCATACCGCTTAATTGAATCATCTCACCGTTATGATCATGCGGATCATAAACGTAGTATTCAGCTTTAATGTTTTCTAATTTTCTAAATCAATTTCTATAAAAAATAAATTCTTCCAGAAATCAACCCCCGTTGCCATGACGAGTACAAAAATCATAGCAAGAAGAGCAGATATTATTTTAAAAAATTTCATTTCCCCCTCCTTTGAGATCAAACCCCAAACTGTAACCCCGCGAGGTGGGCATATAATCCGTCTTTCTCTAGCAGTTCTTCGTGATTGCCGCTTTCAACAATCTGCCCCTGATCCATTACGACAATACGGTCCGCTTTTTGCACAGTTGCAAGTCTGTGCGCAACCACAAGGGTGGTTTTATTCTGCATTAGTTTTTCAAGAGCCGCTTGAACCAGCTTTTCATTTTCAGCGTCTAACGCCGATGTCGCCTCGTCAAGAAGCAGAATTTGTGCATCCTGAAGTACGGCCCTTGCAATCGCAATTCGTTGACGCTGCCCACCCGAAAGCCTCGTACCGCGCTCACCAAGATATGTGTCCATGCCTTCAGGAAGGCGGTCAATAAATTCATCGGCACGTGCCGCTTTGGCCGCAGCTGTAATCATTTCTTCCGTGGCGTCCTGATTACCGTAGCGAATATTATCAGCGATACTTGTCGCAAATATCATGCTTTCTTGACTAACCACACCAAGATGCTTTCTTACATCAACCGGATCCGCATCTGTTAAGGCAACACCATCAATGGTGATTGCACCAATTTGTGGATCATAAAATCGCTGAAGCAATTGAAAAACTGTTGTTTTACCCGCACCAGACGGGCCAACAATCGCAACCGTTTCCCCACCCTTAACATCCAGATTAAATCCATCGAGAATATTTTCTGTTGGGCGCGACGGATAAGCAAACCTTACATCATTGAATGATAATTCACCACGCGAAGGCGAAGGAAAGCTAAAAGGGTCTTCTGGCGGCTGAATTTCACTTTCTGTTGATATGATCTCGAGACAGCGGCTTGCGGCACCTGCCGCGCGTTGAAGTTCGCCGTAAACCTCGGATAAGGCACCCATGGCGCCCGCCACAAGAATTGCATAAATCACAAATGCAGTTAATTCACCGCTTGTGATATTTCCGGCAATAACATCTCGCGCGCCAAGCCATAACACCAAATCCACGGCCCCGAACACGAGCAGGATAATCAAAAATGTTAAAATAGCCCGCATTTTCGTGCGGTCAATGGCGGCACCGAACGCCGTTTCAATAAACCCAGAATATTTGTTATTTTCAAAGTTTTCCTGTGTATAGCTTTGCACCGTTTGAACGGCGCCAATGGTTTCATTGGCCGTCGCGCTCGCCTCTGCGATTTTATCCTGTGAAATACGGGATAAATTCCGCACCTTCCTTCCTAAGAAAATAAGTGGCGCGACAATAAAAGGCAGCAGCATAAAAACATAAGCCGTAAGCAGCCAATTGGTATAAAGCATCATAATAAGCCCACCAATCATCGTAATCACATTTCTTAGTGCTACTGATGCCGTAGAGCCTACAACCGATTGAATAACGGTGGTATCGGTATTAAGCCGCGATAAAATATCCCCTGATCGGTTTTTTTCAAAAAAGATGGGGCTTAAGGTTAATACTTTCGCGAATACTTCACTTCGAATGTCTGTTACGACTCGTTCACCAAGCCAAGTAACAAGGTAATAACGTGCGAATGTTGCCATCGCGAGGATAAAAGCTATCCCCAAAAGCCCAAGGAAATAAAGGTTTATCGTATCAATGCTAACGGATGTAAAACCCTGATCAATGATTTGTCGAATGGCTTGTGGAATAATAAGCGTCGCACTCGCCGCGACCACAAGCGCAATCAGCGCCTTGAATATAGTGCTTTTATAAGGAGAGAGAAAAACCCATAGGAGATTGATTTCGCTTACCTTTTTCTTAGGCGGCTCGTCCGTGTCAACGCTATTCTTATTATTTGTTTTTTGATCAGCCATAAAATCTATTTAAGTATTAAATTAAAATATCCAAGTGGGGATATAACAGTTCACCACGCCACCGACAATCAAAGAACGATAAAATAACGTTTTTTTGAGAAAAAAGTTTATATAAACAGATATTCCTGCTTGCACTAACTCTGTCACTTCGGTATACAAGCGCAATTAATTTGCTCGAGCAGATGTAAAATTTTGCTTAAAGAGAAAGAAAAAGAGTTTGCTATGAAAAATGATATTCACCCAGATTACCACACAATTACTGTGGCTATGACTGACGGTTCATCTTACGAAACACGTTCCACTTGGGGCAAAGAAGGTGACACATTAACACTTGAAATCGATCCTAAATCACACCCTGCATGGGTTGGCGGTACAAAACAAATCGCTGATAAAGGTCGTGTTGCTCAGTTTAATAAACGTTTCGGCAACTTTAAACTTTCAAAATAAGTTTAAAAGATTTGCATAAAGTATTTAAGGCTTCCCTGTTTTTCAAGGAAGCCTTTTTCGTTTAACTGTTATTTTCTATTTTTTCGATCAAATTATGAACCGGATTATCTTCAACAAAGCCCCCTTCATAAAGCAATCGGTCTACCCGTATGATCTTGGCATATAATGCCCTCACTCTATCGGAATATTCTCTGAATTTATTTGGAAACTTATCCAAATCACATCCAACCGGCACATCAAAAAGTTGATTGTTTGATAATCTATTTTTCTTTTCGCTCGCCTCAGCAACTGTTATTTCACCGTTACTGACCCCTTTTTGCATAAGGCACCATGACATTGCCTGCATGATACCTGTGGTCATACGGTTACATTCTAAAGTATAAAACCCCATATAATTACTATCGATGCTATTAAGACTGTCTTTTTTACTCGTTCCTAAATATTGAACGATAGAATTACTTAATTCAAGCGCCGCATCATAAAGTTCACTGAGTATTTCGGGTTTTAATAACCCTTCTTTTGTGATTGCATCTTCGAGCATATTGATCCTTATTTGATCGGTAAGAAAATGAGTTTAAGTTTAAATCCTTAAAATCATCTTTACATCTTGAAAAGTTTTTTACCACCACTATCTATAATTTGTAAGGTCAAGCTAAACCGTTGCCAATTGGGACAAATTAGCTGAAATCTTACGAAAATAAACTTAATCCGCATCTGGTCATGAGACATTTACGGATAAAATATCGCTTATAAGAAAGGATAAAATTATGAGAACTTTAGATCTAAGCCCATTACTCAAATCAACAATTGGGTTTGACCACATGAATAGAGATTTTGAAAATGCTGTTGGAAACAATGATGTTTCCTATCCACCCTATAATATTGAAAAAATCAGCGAAGACGATTACCGCATTACCATGGCACTCGCCGGGTTTAGCGAAGACGACCTCGAGATTGAATTAGATGGTGGCGTCCTTAGCATTTCAGCAGAAGGCGCAGAAGAAGAAGCCGATCAGGAACGTTTCCTGCATCGCGGTATCGCAAAGCGCGCCTTTAAACGTCATTTCCGCCTCGCAGAAACCATTAAGGTTCTCGGCGCTGACTTTGAAAATGGTTTATTGATGGTTGATTTACAACGTGAAATTCCAGAACACCTAAAACCACGTCAAATCAAAATCAATAATGCTAAATCAACACCAAAACTTGTTGACGAAGACGCAGCTTAATTCGTCACTTATTAAAGCCCCTGAATTCTCCCATCAGGGGCTTTTTATCACTTTAATTAAAAAAGCTATCCGCATCAGAATAGGCATTTTTCTTATTATTAATTTCTGCGTCCGTACGCTCAATTTCCAATTTTAAAACATTAATCCTGTTCTTAAGTGCTTCAACACTATGAACCTCTAGGTCTTCGTCGGTTAACTGTTTTAAAAGTGACCCTTTCGGGATATTAAGTTCATCATCATCCATTTTTAATTTAATTCCAATTATCCGTTTTCTTGTTATCTTCTATTCTCTATAAATATAGAAAATAGTCAATCAGGGATGCTTTTTATGAAGATGAAAGCCGTAATTGCAAATGGTGTTGGTGGACCCGATACCCTTGAAGTATCAAATGTTGATGTTCCAGAATTTGGCGAGAATGACGTTTTAATTAAAGTGGCCGCCGCGGGCATAAACCGCCCGGATATCATTCAACGAAACGGTCTTTATCCCCCACCCCTTGGTGCATCAAATATTCTTGGCCTTGAAGTGGCAGGAACCATTGAAGAACTTGGAAAAAATGTCAGTAAATGGAATATTGGTGACAATGTCTGCGCCCTGTTAAGTGGGGGTGGATATGCTGAATATGCGGTTGCGGATCAAGGAAGCATCCTTCCTATTCCTGATGGACTTGATATGATAAGCGCTGCGGCCCTTCCTGAAACGTTCTTTACTGTTTGGTCGAATGTTTTTGACCGTGCACACATAAAAAGCGGCGAAACAATTCTTGTCCACGGTGGAACATCAGGCATAGGCACAACAACCATTCAAATGGCAAAAGCTAAGGGCGCAAGCGTTATCACCACATCTGGATCCGATAAAAAGTGCGATTTTTGCACAAATTTAGGCGCTGATTTAGCCATTAATTATAAAACCCAAAACTTTCAAGAAGAAGTGATGAAATACACGAATAAAAAAGGCGTTGATGTTATTCTTGATATGGTTGCGGGTGATTATATGACTGGAAACTTGAAATCATTAGCGCTTGACGGACGGTTGGTCATTATCGCGGTTCTCGGCGGCCCTAAAGTTGATTTCAACATCCTGCCTATCATGTTAAAGCGGCTCACCGTCACTGGGTCAACATTAAGAGCTAGGAGTCATGGCTTTAAAGCTGCAATTGCAGAAAATCTGAAAACTGAAATCTGGCCATTAATTGAAAAGAATAAAATTAAGCCGGTCATTGATAAAATTTTTGATATTGAAGATATCGTCGCAGCTCACCACTATATGGATAGTGGCGATCACATGGGGAAAGTTATTTTAAAGCTTTAATCAGAAAACATATTCTTCGGAGATTTTATTCTCCGGAAATTTTATTTCCTTGTTTACGCCAGTTCTCAATAGTCAAATTAACAAAATGTGGATCTTCAAGGCCCATTAGCCAATCAACCGAATATGACGGGCTGCCACTGCTTGGTAAATGACTTTCATCTAACTTGTCCACCATTAATCTAACCGGCGCTTCTACACCCTCACCAACAGCTAGAGCTTCGCGGTTTTGTAATGATGATAAAGCACTAAGTGATCCTTCGCTGCCTTCTGGCATCACGTGAGATACGAAATTCTGATCACGTTCGTTATTAAGTCGCATAGAAAAAATCGTCCCGCACTGTGAAAGTGCAGATTCAGAAACATCGGCAGGACGCTGTGAAACAAGTCCCATTGACACCCCATATTTACGACCTTCTTTCGCGATGCGCTCAATTGCTTTTTTTGTAGAATTAAATCTAGTGGACTTTTCCGTTGGAACATATCTATGGGCTTCTTCGCAGACCAATAAAATTGGACGTGCATCTTGGCCACGGCTCCATACCGCAAAGTCAAACACAGTCCGGCTAATAATTTAAACCACCACATTCACGATTTCTGATGGCACACCGGAAAGATCAATTGTTGAAACTGGTTTATTATTAACAGGAAAGCGTAGTAAATTACCGATGATATTAGAAAGTGTGTCATTCACAAGCATACCTGAAAACATAAAGCTGAATCGCGTATCTTTTCGTAGCTCGTCGACTTTATTACGAAGCCTTAAGAAGGGTGTTAATGTTTCAGGATTATCCAGCTTACCCATCTCTTCTTCAAGGAAGCTTGTCAAAGATGACAGTTTATAGGGTATTGGTGTATCAACGGTGATTTGCTCAGGACTTAAATTTTCGGCATTATCAAAACGTGCCGCATATAAAGCACGCCTTAAAATATCAATTTCAACAACCCTATTTTTGCTTGCATAAGTTCCAATAAACATTTCAATGTGTTCTTCAAAATTCATCATCCAGTATGGAAGGCGTAAATTTTTAATATCGAAATGTTCCGCACAATCAGAAAAAGCCGTTTCATATTCATTATGTGGATCCAACATAATAATATGTGCATTAGGGAGACGCTCAACAATCCTTCGAATAAGAAGCGCAACAGTACAGGATTTACCAGTCCCCGTACTACCAAGAACCGCAAAATGTTTACCAAGAAGCGCATCAATATTAATGGATGCCGGCGCCACATGTTGTGGAAAAACATGTCCTAAATGAAAATGATTATTGTCACTATCACTAAATATCGCCTCAACTTCGTTTAATGTTACTGGATATAATTCTTCACCAGGAATTGGAAAATCCGTTACACCGCGGTCGAAAATCATTCCGCTTTCTTTTAAGGGTGCCCTAATGCCGTGACCAAGAAAATCCAAACTCATAGCGACTTTGTTCGTTGGTTCACCATTTGAATAATTGGTTACAATATCGCGTACGGTCATAAACAGAAAACCTTTAGTCACTTTTACCTTTAGGATCGTACCGATTTGTCCCGGCGCGAAATCAGCATAATCACTATCCACACTCGACATTTCACGTAATACACGAACATCACAAAGTGCTTTGGCACCACTACCGCTTATTTCAGTAATAAAGCCGACCGATTTTAATCTATTTAATTCTGGTTTTTCAGCTAAAGTCATATCAATCTCGTGATTCTCTGCAACTGCGTTATCAATAACTTTCCCTACCCTTTATGATGAAAGACATCATTTTGTGTGTTTTATGACAAAATTATACTGAAACAGTGATAAAGAAAGCGTTAAAATCTGCTAAAAAGCTGATAATTCTCTATTCGTGATTTTTTTTGATTTTTGCTATATATTTGATTGACATTTAAGTGTCACACCTATAGCTTCCCTCCAAAGTTTGAAGAGCTAATGCTCTCTTTGGTCAAGAAGATCATATAAATAGAATTTAAACAGATGAGATAGATTATGAAAGTCGTAAACTCACTTAAGTCTTTAAAAGGTCGTCACCGCGATTGTCGTGTGATCCGTCGTAAAGGCAGAATATATGTAATTAACAAAACTAACCGTCGCTTTAAAGCTAGACAAGGTTAAGTGTTAATCATTATTGACAGCAATACATCAAATCTGTAAAATTTATTTGTAATAGACTTCGGTCTGTTTCAAACAGAAGGTCGAGCTTCCCCCCCAAGGGCTCGGCCTTCTTCTATTTAAGCCTTTTATTATTTTATATTTAAAGAAAAGCGTTTCTAAACATGATTTTAGAATACATCTTTAACTTTTTAAATGATGTGATCGAACCCGTGAAATTCTAAGAACATTTGTTTTTCCTGGTGTGCCAAATGGCATTCCCGCCATGATAACGATTCGATCATTTAGCTTGGCATATCCATATTCATTACAAATTTTACATGCTTTATCGATCATATCTTGAAAATCAACGGCATCTTGTGAATAAACGCAATTTAATCCCCAAACGAGTGCTAAGCGGCGCGCCGTGGATATATTCGGGGTAAGCACTAATAAAGGCGCCTGCGGACGTTCTCTTGATGCTCTTACTGCAGTTGAACCTGATCCCGTATAAGTAACAATTGCTTGTGCTTCAATAGTTTTAGCGACTTGCTTCGACGCTGCACTTATCGCATCAGCCGTTGTCGCTTCGGGAGTAGCTTCATCCTTATCAAGCATTCTCAAATAACTTGGTTCACTTTCAATTGTACGAGCAATTCTATTCATGGTCGAAACCGCTTCAATCGGATATTCTCCCGCCGCAGATTCAGCCGATAACATAATCGCATCCGCCCCATCAAAAACAGCATTTGCCACATCCGACACTTCGGCCCTTGTTGGCACCGGTGACATGATCATGCTTTCTAACATTTGTGTTGCAACTACTGCGGGGATTCCTGCCCTTCTCGCATGGCGGATAATTTTCTTTTGCTTCGCTGGAACAAGTTCCATTGGAAGCTCAACACCCATGTCACCTCGCGCAACCATAACGCCGTCAGCAACTTCAATGATTTGATCAATTTCATGAACCGCAGATGGTTTTTCAATTTTCGCCATAATATTGGCACGTCCATTAATGATGTCTTTTGCTTCTTGAACATCTTCCGGCCGTTGCACAAATGAAAGCGCAACCCAATCAACCCCAAGTTCAAGGGCGAAGTCTAAATCTTTTTTATCTTTATCTGTTAATGCAGCGAGTGGTAATATAGCACTTGGCACATTAACCCCTTTGCGGTTCGATAACTCACCACCAACAAGCACTGTCGTTGTGATCTTATCGGCCTCAACTTTTTCAATATGAAGACGAATTTTTCCATCATTTAATAAAAGTTCGGTTTTTGGCTGAACCGCTTGATATATTTCAGGGTGCGGCAGCGTCACTCGATCTAAGTTTCCTTCTTCATCATTCATATCAAGGGTAAATATTTGACCATTTACCAATTCAACTTTATCAGCAGAAAACACACCAATTCGCAGCTTTGGCCCTTGTAAATCTGCCAAAATACCGATAGGTCTTCCCGTTTCTTTTTCAACGTCTCTAACAGTTGCATGAAGCGCTGCGGCATCTTGATGTGTGCCGTGGCTCATGTTAAGCCGAAAAACATCTGCCCCAGCATCAGATAAGCTTTTGACAACTTCGAATGTATTTGAAGTTGGGCCAAGCGTCGCAATGATACGCGTGCGTCTATTTCGGTGCATAAAAAATTCCTATCAATTATTTTTTAAAAAAGGAGTTACAAGCACGATATAAATTCCATATATCCACTTTAGCACTAACAGCATATGGCGTATGAATTGAAAGAACAGGCACACCAAAATCAATAACATTCATATCTTGCCTTGCAAATTCACCGCCAATAGTGCCCCCACCTGCTTCACCAACTTTATAGGTGGCCGTTTGCCAAGGCACATCGGCATCATCAAGTGTTTTACGGATATAGGCAATATATTCAGAATTCGCGTTAAACCCGCGCCCATAGAGCTTAAGATTAACACCATACCCAAGACGCGGTGCATTCAGCGGCTCCCATGCACTCGGACGCATTGGGTTTATTCCGGGGTTAACATCAATTGAAATCATACGGCTTTTTGATAATGTGCGCCTCACATATGTTTCGCGCATTTCATCGCCCATTTTTGCTTCAATAAGTCTTGAAACCAAATTGGAAAAATATTGAGATTTTGCCCCTGTATTATTCACATTCCCAACTTCTTCATTATCTACAAGATGAGCAATCGCAGTTTTAGTAGGTGTACCAATGTCCAAAATGGCTCTGATATCCGCATATCCAGCCAAACGGTCGTCATGACCATAGGCCGCAACCATGCTACGATCAAATCCCATATCCCGAGATTTCATCGCCGGTACGAGCGCTAGTTCTGCTGAAACAAGATCCCCTCTGGTAATGCCATAGTTACTTTTGAGAAATTGTTCAACTTGATTAGAGACATCACCATCTGGTCCAGGAATGTGTGCTACAACCGGATCCATGTCCTCAGCTTTTAGATGTTCCCCGACGGTTTTATTTCTAAAGCCGCGGTCCGTATGCGGTGATACTTCCGGAATGACAAACACAGGATCATTTTCATCCATGCCTATGTTTATCTGAACGGTTGTGCCGTCTTTCTTGTCAACACGTCCGATAATCGCTAACGGAATATTTGTCCATTGATGTATTTTAATGCCACCATGATAATTAGTTTGAAAGAGCGCAAATTCACCTTTTCCATATAGAGGCACATTTTTAAGCTCTAACCTTGGGCTATCGATATGTGCCGCAACTACATTAATTCCAGTGGAAAAATCTTCTTCACCAATAACTATCAACGAAATCGCGCGGTCGCGGTTGTTGTCATAATATTTGGCGCCCGGTGTCATAGGACTATCATCACGAAGCGGCTTAAACCCATTTGCCTCAGCAATTTTTATCGCTTCTGTCACAAAAGTTAACTCCGTGCGGGCTTTGTCCATAAATGCTTTATAATCTTCTGCAAATTCAAATACGGTTTCTTTTTCGTCTGATGAAAGAGAGAGCCAAGACGACTTACAATCCATATTATCATTACAGTCAGCCGCTTGAGATGGGCTTGCCATTACCACACTACTAGCAGCAATAAAAATTACAGATAAAATAAGATTTTTAAAATATTTCCCGTTGGTTTCAAAAGACATTCGTTCGCCCCTCATTTTGCGTTATTTTTTTATATAATTATTAATACATAGAGACAGACTGCTGTACAGCATAAAATTCTTTAATCATTGAAAAATATTTTTACACACCCTCTTTATTTCCGATATAAACATCTATCCGATTCATTATGAAAATTAGAACAAAATGCCTGTTGAAACAATTAATCCAAATGGTAAAGCAAATATCGTTTTTTTGTGCGAACACGCCAGTAATCATATCCCTCCTGAATATGACAACTTAGGCTTGACTGACGAACAACTTAAACTTCATATTGCTTGGGATATAGGAATAGCAGAAGTCACAAGAAACATCGCAGAAGCACTTGATGCCCCCGCGGTGATCGCTAATTTTTCACGGTTATTAATTGATGCGAACCGTGCGCTAGATCAACACGGACTTATTCCATCAATTAGTGATGGTCATGAAATTACAGGTAACATGAATTTAAAGAAAGCCGACATCGATCACCGCATTAATCGATTTTATCATCCCTTTCATAATAAAGCGGATCAAATCATCCAAGAAAAATCAACATATGATCACGCGCCGATAATATTTAACATGCATAGCTTTACACCGCATATGGCAGGGTTCGATAGACCATGGCATACGGGAATGCTTTGGAACAAAGATAAGAGAGCAGCCAACGCCCTTATTGAAAGGTTTTCTAGTCGCGGCTTAATTGTAGGAGATAATGAACCCTATAGCGGACAAGAATTAAACCATACCATGAATACACATGGCACAAAACACGGTTTCCCACATGTGAACATTGAAATAAGACAAGACGAAATTAATCACCAAAGCGGCATTGAAAAATGGTGCGGTATATTAATTGAAGATTTAAAAGCTATTCGTGAATTGCCGGAAATGCGCGACACAAAACATTATTAACGGAGTTAAAGATGGACGATAAAACAAAAACAGAGATAGAAGCCGCAACATTCAGACGTATTATTGCTCATCTTCAATTAAGAACAGATGCACAAAACATTGACTTGATGGGGCTTGCTGGTTTTTGCCGAAATTGTTTTTCAAAATGGTACGCCGCCGAAGCAGAAGCGCTCGGTATAGATATGGATAAAGATGAAGCATACGAAACAGTTTACGGCATGCCCCATAATGAATGGAAAGATAAATACCAAACACCAGCAACAGATGAACAAATGAAACGCATGGACGAAAGTCTTTTAAAAAATAAAGAAATGAAATCAAAATAAACTTAAGGAAGTAATTAATGGTAGACGTAGAAGCAGGTGGCATCGCCGCCGACGCCTTAAAATCATTCATCGAAAGAATTGAGCGATTAGAAGAAGAGAAGAAAGCACTCGCAGACGACATTAAAGATATTTACGCAGAAGCAAAATCAACAGGTTTTGATGCGAAAATTATGCGTCAAATTATTCGTTTACGTAAAATGGATGAAAATGACAGGCAAGAACAAGAAGCTTTGCTTGATGTTTACACTCATGCACTCGGCATGATCCGCGGATAGTTTTCCAAAATTACAAGGCGGCTTATAAATGGCCGCCTTTTTTAATCTTTTGAATTAATGGCATCAATAATTTTTTGGGTTCTTTCATCGTCGTTAACACCTTTGACTACAACGATCGCCCATACCGCACAAATACCCCATAGTATAACACCACCAAGAAGCAAGAAAATTAATCCGTAAAACCAAAAGATTGCATTAAAAATCGCTTGAAAAATTTTACCCTTAAATAAAAGCGCAAGTGGCGGAAGTAAAATCGCAATAAGATAAATCATTAAAAAGACACCTTTTTTATTCGTTGATAAAATATAATTAATAGTGTCTACGTAAATATCAAGCAGATAATAAAACCACTTATCGCAAAAATGTGTCGCTTTAACGCAATTTTACTCGTCAAGAAGTCCAATTTCAGCCGCTTTACGGTAAAGAGTGGATATACCCATTCCTAGGCGTCTAGCGATTTCTGTTATCTTTCTTTTATAACGAACAAAAGCATATCTAATCATAATGTTTTCGATATGATCAAGTCTACGAACGTTCGCTTTTTCATCGTAGATGGTCACATAATGAAATTCTTTCGGGATATCAAGCTCGCGAATTAAATCATCCGCACGACGGTTTTTACGTTTATTCACTTTAGCAAGTCTTTTTATATCTTCAAGAATTTGCGGGAAATCCTTATCTGTAATCATATCACCATCTGATAGAATAACCGCACGCATCACCGCATTTTCAAGTTGCCTTACATTTCCCGGCCAATGATAAGAATTTAAAAGCATAGTTGCATTTGTTGTAAGTGATTTGATCATGCGCCCTTCGCGGTCACATACTTTTTGCACGAAATGACTAACCAAAGTTTGAATATCACCCTGCCGCTTATTCAATAGAGGAATTTCAACAGGAAATACATTAACCCTATAAAAAAGATCCTCACGGAATTGACCATTAGCGACCAATTCTTGTAAATTTTTATTTGTCGCTGAAATTATTCGCACATCAATTTTATGGACCTTTTCACCGCCAACCGGATCAACTTCATTTTCCTGAAGGACCCTTAATAACTTCACTTGTATATCAAGCGGTAGTTCACCAATTTCATCAAGGAATATGGTGCCCTCATTGGCTTCCGTAAATTTACCGGCGTGATCTTCAATGGCGTCTGTAAAGGCACCTTTAACGTGACCAAAAAGTATACTTTCAACCAAATTTTCTGGCAAAGCACCACAGTTAACAACAACAAATGGTTTTTCACTACGGTCACTTTCTATGTGAATTGCGCGTGCGAATATTTCTTTACCAACACCACTATCACCACTTAATAAAATCGGTACATTTGTCTTAGCTCCCTTACGCGCAAGGGTTTTTGCGCGTACCATCACATCACTCGTACCAATTACAGAATCAAATGTATTATTTTTCTTTTTTATCATTAAATATCAGTTCCAGTTATAATTAATGACTGTATCATAACGGGACAATTATTAATATTTCAACAACACTAAGAAAAAAAATCATTTATACATTAACTATATTTTCTGTTAAACTGTTTTGCCTTAAGAGGAAAGAGACGAACACAATCTAACGACCAACCCAAGAGGCGGAAAAATGAAAATAGCGATCCCAAAAGAACGGCGGCAACACGAAAAACGCGTTGCAGCAACTCCCGATACAGTTAAAAAATATATCGCATTAGGCTTTAATGTATCTATTGAAAAAGATGCCGGAAAAGCCAGTCAAATCATGAATAACGATTATCAAGATGCGGGCGCAACAATCGTTGATGACGTATCATCAATTTATAAAGATGCCGATATTATTTTAAAAGTTCAAAAGCCGATGATGGCATCCGAAGGAGAATTGGACGAAGTATCACTGATAAAAAAGGGAACGATATTAATATCCACCTTAGATCCTATGCTCAGCCCAGAACATAATGCGGCCTATGCAGCAGGTAATATTGCAGCCTTTTCTATGGAATTTATGCCGCGGATTTCCCGCGCACAAAGTATGGATGTTCTTTCGTCCCAATCAAACTTAGCAGGATATAACGCCGTCATCGATGCCGCCCATCACTATGGCCGTGCTTTTCCAATGATGATGACAGCCGCAGGAACCGTTGCACCTGCTAAAGTGATGATCATGGGCGTTGGTGTTGCTGGGCTTCAGGCAATTGCCACTGCAAAACGTCTTGGTGCCGTCGTATCAGCCACCGATGTTAGGTCCGCGACAAAAGAACAAGTCGAAAGCCTCGGCGGAAAATTCATTATGGTTGAAAGCGATGAAAGCGGTGACGCCGAAGGTGGTTATGCCAAAGAAATGAGCGACGATTATAAACGTGCTCAAGCCCAATTGATTGCCAGTACCCTTAAAAAACAGGATATCGCTATTACGACTGCACTTATCCCAGGACGCCCCGCCCCTATTCTAATTGATGATGAGATGGTGAAAAGCATGAAACCCGGCTCAGTTATTATTGATCTTGCTGCGCCTGCTGGCGGAAATTGCAGCATGACAAAACCCGGCGAAACAATCATCACTGAAAATGGTGTTATCATCGTTGCCCATCTAAATGTTGCCAGCAATCTTGCTGCCGATACCAGTGCTTTATATGCAAAGAACTTACTCAACTTTATTACCCCATTGGTAAACGAAGAGAAAAATGGTCTCAATATTGATTGGGAAGATGAAATTATTGTCGGAACACTTTTAACCAAGGACGGAAAAATCGTCCATGAACGTTTACTCCAAGAACAACTAAAAGAGGAGAATTAAAATGGATCAGATCAACCAATTAGCTGATACGGCCACACAAACCGCTTCGATGTCTCCTTTTGTATCGCAAATATCCCTTTTTGTACTGGCGATTTTCGTTGGCTACTACGTGGTCTGGAGCGTTACACCCGCCCTTCATACGCCATTAATGGCAGTAACAAATGCCATTTCATCGGTGATCATTGTCGGTGCGCTTATTGCCGCTGGCCCCGAAACCATGAGCATGGCAAAAATCCTCGGCATTATTGCAATTACTTTGGCCGCAATTAATATATTCGGCGGGTTTGCCGTCACCAACCGCATGCTCAGTATGTATAAGAAAAAACCGCAAACCGATAAAAAGGAGGCAAAGTGATGTCTGAACAAAATATCATTGACATAACCGCCGTCGCTTATCTGATTGCTGGTGTTTTATTCATTTTGGCACTCCGTGGTCTCTCTTCACCAGAAAGCTCTCGTAAAGGAAGCATGTACGGCATGCTAGGTATGGCGATTGCGGTGATAACCACACTCGCAAACCCTGAAATCATTTCATATACTTGGATTGCCATCGCTATTGCTGTTGGTGCTGGTATTGGTCTTGTGACAGCGGGCCGAATTGCCATGACATCAATGCCGCAGCTGGTTGCCGCATTCCATTCATTGGTGGGGCTGGCAGCCGTTCTTGTTGCTGCAGCGGCATTTCTTGACCCCGACGGGTTTAACATTGTTGATCAAATGGGTCATATCTTTATGGCAAGTCGCGTTGAAATGGCGCTTGGTGCGGCCATTGGTGCAATTACATTTTCCGGCTCCGTAATTGCTTTTGCAAAATTAAACGGCAATATGTCCGGTGCCCCAATTCTACTCCCCATGCGGCATATTGTGAATGCAGCTCTCGCGATTGCTATCGTTGCCCTTATCTTCATGTTTTCAACGGATGATCTTTCCGCTTCGGGTGGTGGAGATTTGATGTGGTATATTATCGCTCTAAGCTTCATCATTGGTTTTTTAATTATCATTCCAATTGGCGGGGCTGATATGCCCGTAGTCGTTAGCATGCTTAATAGTTACTCCGGTTGGGCCGCAGCAGGCATTGGCTTTACTTTACAAAATAATGCATTAATCGTAACGGGTGCCCTTGTTGGTTCATCCGGCGCGATCCTAAGTTATATTATGTGTGCCGCCATGAACCGTTCTTTTATTAGTGTGATTCTTGGTGGATTTGGTGGTGCGGATGCTGCTGCAGGTAGCGGTGAAGTTGAAACCCGCCCCGTTAAGCAAGGGGCCGCTGATGATGCCGCCTTTATTATGAAAAATGCATCTTCCGTTATTATTGTTCCCGGTTACGGCATGGCCGTCGCACAAGCACAACACGCTTTACGTGAAATGTGTGACGCCCTTAAAGAAGAAGGCGTCAACGTTAAATACGCCATTCACCCGGTAGCGGGGCGTATGCCCGGCCATATGAATGTGCTACTCGCAGAAGCCAATGTCCCATATGACGAAGTATTTGAACTTGAAGATATCAACAGTGAGTTTTCCGCCACCGACGTTGCCTTTGTCATTGGTGCCAATGATGTAACCAATCCAGCAGCCAAAACCGATAAAGCAAGCCCCATATACGGCATGCCTGTTTTAGATGTTGAATTTGCCGGAACAGTATTATTCGTAAAACGCGGTATGGCTTCGGGTTACGCCGGTGTTCAAAACGAACTTTTCTTTAAAGACAACACCATGATGCTCTTTAGCGATGCCAAGAAAATGGTCGAGGATATTATTAAGGCTCTTTGAATATAAATCTGAATGTCCGCTTTCGACCCAAAGTGGACAGTCGTAATCTACCACTAGATTAATTTATTCTTTGAAGCTACACTCACTCTCCAATGGGAAAACTATATGATAATGAGGAGTTTTATTTATGGCTCAAACAGATTTATCACCTATGGGCATTTTTGAACGATTTCTTTCTATATGGTTAGGTTTATGTATGGCTGCGGGTGTTGGACTTGGTCTGCTAATGCCTAGTACGTTTCAAATGATTGCTTCCTTTGAATATGCGAGCGTCAATCTAGTGGTTGTTTTCTTATTTGGGTAATGATCTATCCAATGATGGTAAATGTTGATTTCGGTTCGATCAAAAATGTCGGAAAAAAACCCAAAGGCTTGTGCATTACGTTGGTGGTAAACTGGCTTATTAAACCTTTTACGATGGCGGCCCTCGGCATCCTGTTTTTTGAACATCTCTTTTCTGGATTGGTTGAACCACAAGATGCCAAGGAATATATTTCAGGCATGATCCTGCTCGGCGTAGCTCCATGCACAGCTATGGTATTTGTATGGAGCCAGCTCGTTAAAGGTGATGCGAATTACACACTCGTTCAGGTGTCGGTAAATGATATTATCATGATTTTTGCATTTGCGCCGATTACAGCACTACTTCTCGGTATTACAGATATTATCGTACCGTGGAAAACGCTTTTGTTATCCGTCCTTCTCTACGTACTTATTCCGCTGACTGCGGGGTATATCACCTGCAAAAAGTTAGACGCGATGAAAAACCATGACCACGTCGCGAAGTTCACTGGCCAGATCAAACCGTTTTCGATCATGGGACTGCTTGCAACGGTTGTTTTACTGTTTGGTTTTCAGGCAGGCATAATTATTGAGAAGCCGATGGTGATCGCCCTTATAGCCATTCCATTGCTTGTCCAAAGTTACGGTATATTCGCTTTTGCCTATGGGTGGGCATACTTTTGGCGCGTCCCGTTCAGCACGGCCGCCCCTGCCGCTATGATTGGCACGTCAAACTTTTTTGAACTTGCCGTTGCGGTGGCTATAAGTCTTTTTGGTCTCAACTCTGGTGCCGCTTTGGCAACGGTAGTGGGAGTTTTAGTTGAAGTACCTGTGATGCTATCACTTGTCGCATTTGCAAATAAAACTAAGGGATATTTCAATTAATTTATAAAGAAAATGTTTTCAACCATCAATAAAACGCCAGTGTCTGCTAAAGGCCAGCAGGCGTTTAATTAACGTCTTCTGACCAGCGTAACTCCGCCCGGACCAATAAGCACATCGTCACTCTGTATTTCATATATTTGAGCTAAGCCCGGAGCGACGTATATTTTGATTTCATCGCCATCTCTTTCAAAATCAAACTCGGCAAAACTATTCCCGACCATCGACTGTGTTACTCTACCGTCGGGTCTAAAATCCATTAGGATTGCACACTGAAGGGCCCTATATTCGCCAGAAAAACCACCCCCACACGCGGTTAGAAAGAGTAAAAAAATAATAACAAAATGCTTCATTTTTATATTCATAGGTTTTTCACCTTTAACGTGATCAAATACCTATTAGTGGCACACCAAAACTGAATACAAACTGAATATTTATCCAACACGTTTCAAGAATACCTGCTTTCTGCCAGAAGTAGTCGTTGGGTAATTAGGTCTCATAAGTTTTTTTTCAGATTAAGAAGAAAACGCCCATGAGGCATCATATATGCTTGTGTTTTCATCAAGCGCAGTCTTTGCAATTGATAAATAAGGCGTGCTATGTTCTGGTTTTGGCTTAAGACGAGTGGTGATATCCAGTCCTCTTGCTCCGTCTGGCCCTGCTTGGAAACTGTGGACCATGTCAAGAGATACTAAATTAACAGAGCCCGGTGAAAGAATTTGATCGACCGTTTTCTGCACTTGAAATGTGCCATTATTTTTATAATCAAATGATCCTGTTGATATATAATTATTAACCCGCACAACGCCTTCTAATCCAACGGAAACTACATTTCCATATTCATGAACATGAGGACGGCAGATTGCTCCCGGCTCCAACCGCCAGTGCAGAACTGTAAAAGGGTTACCGCCGGGATGAACGCCTATTTTATAATCTTCCTCTTTTAGGCCTTGACCTGTGTTATTCCACCTTGCAGGCATGGGCATACCTCTTAGCTTTGCTGTGAGTGCGGCAACGGTCCTCAGATAACGATCCTGCCCCGAAGCTGATATGTCGCCCACCAGCCTTTGTGCCAATGGGTTTGCTTCTGATAAAAATTGTTCAAATGATAGTTTTTTGTCCACGCTTTCTTCAATAGCCGCACGAGCATTTAAATTTGACACCACGGTTAGTGCCATTCCACCAAATACAGCCATAAATGATCTTCGCTCAACGAATAATCCTGGTGATACTTCAACTTCTTCGTCAATTGGTAATAGAGTGTATGAATTTTGGCTCATATTAAACCTTCCGCTAATATTGATTTTGGAAATATCTTACAAAGTTACAAAGTTAATTTAAATCAATTAGTTGTGACTGTCCGCTTTAGGTCGAAAGCGGTCATACGCTATAAAATCTACTTTCGGCCATAAGCAGACGTTCCTAGTGGATACAAATTGGCTTCAGATCAGCTAAGAGACAAACTCTTTTTCATAAATTTGTGCGAAATATTCCATATCCTCTGGCTTACCCATACTTACACGACACCAAGTCAGATACGGCGGGAACTGACGTCCCACAAGTATGCCATGTTTTTGGAACCTTTCTCTAACCTCATTTACATCAATACCAGTCTCAAAGAATATGAAGTTTGTATTGGATTTCATATACCTTACATTGTGCTTATCAAACAGATTGTAAACTATTTCTTTGCTTTCCCGGTTTTTTTGAAGAACAAATTTTTGTGTATCTGTGTCCCGATAACTTGCTAACGCTCCACTACAAGCCAATTGATTAGTTGATCCGGTTATGTACTCATTGATTTTTTCTATCCACATTTCAGAACCATAGGCAACCCCTAGACGAATACCGGCAAATCCGTGAATTTTAGAAGCAGTCCGCGCTACAACGATGTTTTCATGTGTGGCGGTTAGTGGCACCATCGTCGCATAATCTGAGTTATCGACAAACTCATGGTAGGCTT
>Ga0209534_10000536_pt1 | contig 43630 bp, 42 predicted proteins | sample COG_07_FD_184751 | JGI IMG/M metagenome (GOLD analysis project Ga0209534, IMG submission 184751) | Pelagic Microbial community sample from North Sea - COGITO 998_met_07 (SPAdes) (version 2) | ecosystem: Environmental > Aquatic > Marine > Neritic zone/Coastal water | place: Helgoland, sampling...
TTAACCATGTGACCTTAAAGTTGAAATAATAAAAATATATAAAATTAAAAATATAAAAAAAACTATGAAAAAATTTAATTCTAAAAATAAAAACATTGTAATTGGTATTAACGAAACAAAGATAAGTATTAAATTTGTATAAAATATTGAAAATTTATTAACCAACAAATGATGAATATGATTTCTGTCACCAAAAAAAGCATTTCTACCTTTAATAGCTCTGATAATTGTTAAGCGTATTAAATCGATCCCAGGTAATAGAAGTAAGAAAAAGATTTCATCTACATATAAAATATTTTTCTGAACATTGTGTTCAAGTATTAAAGATATAGATGCTATAATACCCATAAGATAAATTCCTCCGTCACCTAAAAATAATTTGTTCATTAAGTTTAAAAATAATATGAATAATATTAAAAGAATACTTAACAAATAAAAATAATTCATTTCACTTTTAAAAAACAGAAAGGAAAACACTATAATAAAAAAAATGCAAGATTGTCCATTAATGCCGTCAAAAAAATTTAAAGCATTTATTAGTAAAATAATACAAAAAATAGTAAATGTAATTGAAAAGCTATTAAGAAAAACTTTGTTTGCAAAAATAGTTAATGAGAATGAATTTAATATTAGATTTTGATTTAATAAAATTGAAACTAATATCAGCAAGATTGAAAAAATTAATTTATTTTTCGGTGCCAATTTATTTTTATCATCATAAAAACCTAAAATAAAAAAACCAAATATTAATATTAATATAGAAAGATAGTCCTCTATATTAAAAATTTTTTGTGGTATAGATAAAAAATTATCAGAAAATATTAATTGAAATAACAAATAAATTGAGTAATTGATTATTAAAATTAATCCACCAAGAATTGGAGTTTTTTTTTTGTGTAGTTTTAACTTTTTATCAGGTGCATCATAAACATTTATAACTTCCGCAAATTTTTTAAAATTTAGAAAAATTACTAAATTAATAAATAACAATACTAGAATTAATGAAAACATTATTTATAAACTCTTTTATAGCTGTAAAGATAAAGTCCAAGAAAATAATAATTCATAATTGATACCCAGTTATTAAAAAAATTACCACTGGGCAAAAATGGAAACAAATTAATTAATAAACCTATTGATATAATTGTAAAACATGATTTTTCAGACAATATAAGATTCTTCCTTTGCACTTTCCAAATTTTAATCATAACAAAAAAAATACCATATAGATAAAAAATTAATCCAACAATCCCAGTTTCTGATAGAATTTGTAAAAGGGTATTATGGGGGTGCGTAGTACAAATCCCAATATTTGAGTCATATTTTACACTTCTACAATAATATCTGAAGCCTCTTGGACCCACACCAAATATTGGTTGCTGAGTAAACAAATGATATGCAAGAACATAATGTCCATTATGGTCTGTAGAAAATATCTTAATATTTTTATAAATATCATGATTACTTGCAGCTTGCTTGTCTTTAGATAAATCTTTTTCTTTTGTATACGAATGATTTGTCACTTGATTAAAAGTTTTAATAAAGATTCTATTAAATGTATCAACTTTACCAATATTAAAAAAAGAAATTAAACCTATAAACAAAATTAATATTGTTAGAGATAGTAAAAAAATCGTTCTAATTTCTGTAACTAAAATGATTAAAAAAAATAATAAAATAAACAATGAAACAAAAGCTGTTCTTTCACCTGAAATATAAATACAAATAAAATATAAACTAAAAAAACATATTAAAAAAAAAAAATTTTTTTTAAAATTAAAATTTAAATAAAATAATAACCATAATATTAATGGTAGAATCTTGATCAAAAAACTTCCTAATATTAATTCTGATCCAAATATACCTGATATTCTCATACCAATAATTTTAAAACCAAGAATATTTTCACCTGTTATAAATTGAAACAAAGCATCAAAAGATATTAAATATATAATAAAAAAAAGAAAATGAGTAATACCTATTTTCTCTAAGTTAATTTTATCTTTAATAAAATCTAAAATAAATAAAATTGATATTGAAAAAACTACATACCTGAAATGAAAAATTGAAGGTATTAAAAGATCATTATGTTGAATCTTTAAAATTCCATTAATTGCTATATAAAATGAGAAGGTTAATAAGAATAAGAATTTTTTATTTTTAAAATAATCATAATTTCTATTTTTTAAAAAAAAAAATAATATAGAAAGAAAAACAAATATTTCGGTTACTGCAATTCCTAAACAAAATGTTAATGGAAGGAATATTAAAAAATATAATAAAAAGTTTTGGCCTATGTATTTATGCATTTATAATTTTTAAAAGCTGTTTTTGAAAATTTTTTTTTGTTGGAAAATTATTTTTTTTCATCTCAAGTTGAATTTTGTCATAATTCTTAATTATAAATTTAATATTTTTTTCTAGACTGAATATGTTTCTATCACAAACAAAAATTCCTTTAAAATTTAGTTTTACATGTTTTATTTCTTTAAAAATAATAACTGGAATTTTTCTTACCAAACTCTCTAAAATTACTTTTGGTGCACCCTCTGTGTATGAGGGCAAAATAAAAATATTATGAGAATCGTATAATTCAATAACTTTTAGTTTATCAGTAATTTCATTTAAAAATTTGATATTTTCATCATTTGTACCAATGAAATTTGAATCTCCAGCAATAGTTAACTTGTGTTTTAATTTAAGCCTACTAAACAAATTTATCAAAGAATAAACACCTTTTTCCTTCTTAAATCTCCCAAAATATAAAAGTTTAGGGATATCTATATTTACTTTTTTGCTTCTCTTAAACCACATTTGATCAAGTTCTGATGGGGTAAGAAATGCTGTATATTTTGAAGATATTATTTCTTTAGAAACTGAAATAGTTTTTAAATTATTTTCTAGATATTTTTTCATAAGATCATAAATAAAAGAACCGAATAATCCAATTTTCTTCCCATATTCCTTGTGACCATTGCTTCTTAAATAAACATAACCATCTATTTTCCCAATTAATAATTTTATAATAATAAAAAAAAGGAGATTTCTTGGAGTAATTGAAACCATAAATATTTTTAAATTTTTTTTTCTTTTTAAATATAATATTGACTTAAAGTTAACATTTTTAATTTTATTACTAATTTTTAATAAAAAATTTTTTTTATTTTTAGATTTTTTTGAAATTAAAAAAATATTAAAATTTTTTTGTATTGCTTCTATTACATTAATTATGTCATTGAAATCAGCATACAATTTTTTTTTGTCTAAATAAATTTGGTCATTAGAAATTAATATAATATCTGTCATTTTTTAAGAAATTTAAAAAATTTTTTTGGTACTAAAAATAATATTAAAAATTTTACTTTTTCAAGAATAATATTGTGTTTGCTAATTTTTTTTAGTAGTGAGTATTTTTTTTCACTATTAAGTAATAGATGTGTAATTTCTAAATAATTTAATTTATCTTTAAAAAAACTTATATTTTTTAAAAATTCTTGATTTTTTTTATTTCTATAATTTTCTTCAAACCAAATTTTATATTCTTCGTAAAACATTTTACTATGAAGTTTAGAAAAATTATTTTTATGTATTCTAGAGTTAATCATAGGTGAATTAATTGCATGCGCATTACATGATTTAGAAATTTTCATCATAAAATCATAATCACCAATTATATTAAAGATTTCATTAAACATTCCAAATTTTGAAAAAATATCTCTTTTAAAGATTACACCACTTATAGTTATAAAATAATCTCTAGATAATGAGTCAAATATTTTTCCATCAGGTAAAGTGTAATTTTTATATGTTTTATTTTTTTTTGTTTTCTCATAAAATCTTTTAGCATTACAATAATAATAGTGATAATTTTCATCAGAAAATAACTTTGCCCTTGATGAGATATAATTATCTTCCCACCAATCATCAGAGTCTAAAAATGCAATCAAGTCACCTGTTGAAGCTAATATTGCTTGGTTTCTTGCTTTATAAAGTGGTTCTTTAATTTTATTAAAAAAATATTTTATACGATGGTCATTAAATTTTTTAATAATTTTAAATGAATTATCACTTGAAAAATTATCCCACAAAATAATTTCTAAATTATTGTAACTTTGATTTAAGATGCTCTTAATACAATCATAAAGATACTTATCTCCATTATGAAAGTTAACAATTACACTAACTTTTTTGTCCATTTTTTCTTTTGTAATAATTTATCGTTTTCTTTAAACCTAAATTAAGGTCAATTCTAGGTTTCCAATTTATTATTTTTTTTGCTTTGAAAATACTCGGATAAAGACAGCTTATCTCATCTTTTCTAAATTTTATTTTTCCAAAGTTAGGTTTTCCACTACCTACTATCTTGCAAATTTTAATGATTATTGATTTAATTTTTGATGGTTTGCCTGACCCGATATTAATAATTTCCCCAGCTATTTCTTTATTTTTTAAAATCTTTATGATTGCACTTATTGCATCGTCTATATAAAGAAAATCTCTTAATTGAGTTCCATCTGAACAATCAAATTCTTTGTCTCTCATGGCATTTGAAATAGTAATTGGGATTACTCTGTTTGTATCCTGGTTGGGGCCATAAACTAAATATAATCTTATTATAACGACTGGAAAATCAAATTTTTTTTTCAAATTTAATAAAAATTTTGTGCTTAAAAGTTTGGCGGTTCCATAAATAGAAAAGGTTTTTTGATCATTTTTAATATTTTCTAATTGAGGTGATCTTATTTTACCATATTCTATACTTGATCCTATTTGAATAAATTTTTTAATTTTAGATTTCAAAAAAAATGATGATAAATTTCTACATCCATCATAATGACTTTTCATCGTATTTAGTTTATGAGAATGATTAACATAACCTGCTAAATTTACCACATAATCATAATCAAGATTTAATATATTATTTAATTTTTTTTTATTAGAAATATCACATATTTTATATTTTACTTTTTCTAATTTTCTATTTTGTGATGGTTTCTTTGTAGATAGACTTGTTACAGACCAATTCAAAGATAAACATTTTTTAGCTAAATGATAGCCTATAAACCCTGTGCCACCTGTTATTAAAATCTTTAATTTACTCAAAGTAATTTTTGCTCTTTAATTTTTTTTTCTAAAATTTCCTTATCTCTAAGTGTGTCCATACATTGCCAAAATCCCTTATGTTTAAATGCTAGTAATTGTTTTTTTTTTGTAACTTGCGTAAAAGGTTCTTGCTCTAAGAAAGTGCTGTCATTTTTAATATAATTTATAAATTTTGGATTAATGATAAAAAACCCTCCGTTGATCCAGCCTGAATCTAATGAGTTTTTTTCTCTAAAATATTTAACAACATTTTTATTAATTTTTATTGATCCAAATCTAGCAGGAGGTCTTACTGCTGTTAATGTAATTAATTTTTTATTTCGTTTATGAAAGTTAATTAATTTATCTAAATTTACATCGGATAATCCATCTCCATATGTAAGCAAAAATGTTTCATCTAAATATTTTTTTAATCTCTTTAATCTCCCACCAGTCATTGTATTTTTCCCAGTTTCGATTAAGTGAATTTTAATTTTTTTAGTTAATTTTTTTTTTTTAAAATATTCTTTGATTACTTTTCCTTTATAACCAAGTGCTATATAAAATTCATTATGTCCATATCGAACATAATGGTCAATTATTCTATGAATTATTGGTTTTCCACATATTTTTATCATAGGTTTTGGAATTGTTTTAGTATATTCGGATATTCTAGTTCCTAATCCACCAGCTAAAATTACTACTTTCATTTTTTTAAAAAAAATCTTTTAACTTTTAATAAATCTTTTGGTCTTGGTAATTCATTCTCAATTTCGTTAATTTTGATGTTTGCCTCCAAAAAAGATGCCCCCTTATAACTTAAAAAACTTTTTATAGTTTTTTCTGATTTATTTTTTGCATCAAGATAAAAATACTTCTTATACCCTAATGATTTTACAAATAGTTTTAAATTAATTCTCTCGATATTTGTGGGCTGACCTCCAACTGACTCATGAGATCGATTATTAAGAACTATATATTTTAAATTTTTTTTTGCATATTTGGCTATTGATACTGCAGAACCTAAATGCATTAGAAAAGAACCATCACCATCCAAACAAATTACTTTTTTATTTGTTTTTAAAGAATAACCAAGACTAACTGATGACGCATGGCCCATTCCACCAACCATATAAAAAGGATCTATCTTTAATTTTAGTTTTTTTATTTGATGATAGAGTTCTCTTGAAAGATATCCGGTTGACGAAATTATTCTATGATTTTTATCAATACATTTTAAAAAACTTTCAATAAATGTGGCTCTCGTTAAGTTATTTGGTTTTAAATTAATAGTTTTATTTTTTTTTAAGGATTTTGATTTTAAAATTTTATTTTTAATCAAACATGCTACAGGTTGTTTTGTTTTTTTGGAATAAGAAATTAGATTTCTTAATTTTTTAAAGTCACTTATATTTTCTAGAATACAATACTTAATTCCACATAAATCTAAAATTTGTTGAGTTATCTCCCCTTGTGCTAAATGTTGCGGTTCATCTTTTAAATTTGGAGCCCCTCTCCAACCAATTATTAATAACATTGGAATTTGATAAACTTTATTATGAGCAATAGAGATTAATGGATTTAATGAATTTCCAAGCCCTGAATTTTGCATGTATATTGCGGGAAGTTTATTTGTTGATAAATAATAACCTATACCTGTTGCAACAGCTGATCCTTCATTGGTTAAAATAAAGTTTTTAAAATTTTTTCTAGTATTTAACTTATTAGTAAAATTTTTTAAAACAGAGTCAGGGACACCAGAAAAAAAATTAATTTTATTTTTTTTAAGTTCGTCTAAAAATTCTTCAGCAAAAATCATTATTAAAAAATTGTTTTATGCTTGTTTTTTTCCCAATAATATTTTTTATTTGGAATTCTCCAATTTTTCCCATACTGATCATTTAAGAATTCTTTATAAAAAACAGGAATTTTTACTTTTATATCATAAAAATTTATTAATTTTAATTTTTGAAAATATTTAATTTTTGTTTTAAATCCAGCGTCTATATAAAATAAGTTTAACTGTTCTAATTTAATTTTAATTTTTTTAAATATTTTTGAACTAAAACTAAAAAGTCTAACTAATTTTTTAAATCTTCCATTGTAATTCTTTGCGACAGACATTACGTAAATAGCTCTACATAAAAGATTTCTTATGGCATAATGTCTTATAAAACAATATTTCCCACTTTTATCTATCTCATGAAAATTTATGTCTATTTTTCTATTTTTACCTTTTTCAAAGGAAAGTAGGCTTTTATTTCCAAAAATTTTATTTTTAAAAATAAATCCTTTTTTTACAAAAGCATCAATTATTTCTTTTTTATTTTTGTGCTCCCAAGACCCAATATCAATGTCGTTATCCCATGGGAGTAAATAATTATTTCTAACCACCCCTAATAATGTTCCATAACATAGCCAATGATTGATTTTAAGTTTATTCAAAACTTGAACACATTCTTTCAAATTCGGGTCATTTTTTAAAAAAATTTTTTTCAAAACTATTTATATATAAATTGATTTTTTTGTTTATTATATATTAGACTAATATATAAAATATAAATCAAAAATGTCATCTCAAAAAAAAATAGTTTATGTTGCGATGAGTATTGATCTTGTTCATCCAGGACATTTAAACATAATCAATGAAGCGAGTGAACTTGGAGAGGTTGTTATTGGATTATTGACGGATAAGGCTATCGCAAGCTTTAAAAGAGTTCCTATTATGGAATATAAAGATCGATTCAAAGTTGTTTCTGCGCTTAAAAACGTTTCAAAAGTAATACCCCAAAATACTCACGATTATAGACCAAATTTAAGAAAAATTAAACCAGCATACGTTATACATGGAGATGATTGGAAACATGGGGTTCAAAAAAAAATAAGATCAAATGTAATCCATGAATTAAAAAAATGGAATGGAAAATTAGTTGAAGTTCCTTACACAAAAGGTATTTCAACAACAAAATTGATAGACATAGAAAGAAAAATTGGAACTACACCCGATATAAGACGAAAAGCTTTATCAAGATGTCTTAATTCTAGATCATTAACAAAATTTATTGATATCCATTCTGGCTTAAGTGGATTAATAGCTGAAAAAACTAAAATAATTACAAATGGAAAAATTGAAGAATTTGATGGTATGTGGGCAAGCTCACTTACAAATACTGCTGTGAAAGGTAAGCCAGACATAGAAGCTGTAGACTTAACTGAAAGATTACAGTTAATTAATGAAGTTTTAGAAGTAACTACAAAACCAATAGTTTATGACGCAGATACTGGGGGTAAAGTTGAACATTTTACCTTTACAGTAAAAACTCTAGAAAGATTGGGTGTATCTGGACTTATAATTGAGGATAAAAAAGGATTAAAGAAAAACTCACTATTTGGGAAAAAAGTATTTCAAAAACAAGAAAGTGTTAAGAATTTTTCAAAAAAAATTAATGCTGGTAAAAATGCAAAAACAACAAATGAATTTTTTATTATAGCAAGAATTGAAAGTCTAGTTCTTAAAAAAGGAATTAAAGACGCTGTTAAAAGAGCTAAAGCTTACATAAAAGCTGGTGCTGATGCTATTATGATACACAGTATAGAAAAAACTCCAAAAGAAGTATTTAAATTTTGTAAAATTTACAATAAATTTAAAAATCGAAAACCATTAATAGTAGTGCCAACTACATATAATTCTGTTAAGGAAAAAAAATTTATCGAACATGGGGTCAATATGGTGATTTATGCTAATCATTTATTTAGGAGTACATATCCCAATATGTTAACAACAGCCCAAACTATTTTAAAATTTAATAGATCAAAAGAAGCAGAAAAAAATCTGATGACAATTAATGAAATATTAAATCTAATTCCTGGTACAAAATAATTCTGCTAAAGTGCCCCACCCTTACTAGTAACACTTTCATCTTTATCTTTATAATATTCTTCATAAATATCGGAATTATTACTTTCGGCATAAGTATAATAAAGAATTTTTCGATCATTGTTTGATTTGTTTTTATTGGATTTATGGGGACATAAATGACTAAAAAATAATAAATCACCTGGATTTAAATCTATACTTTCAAATTTTAATTTTGTAGCATATTCATTTGTTAAAAAAGGTGTGCCATCTTTTCTTGTATTTTCTAAAAGTTTATCAAATTCTAAAAAATCTGCGTTTGCAACCTGCAATGTTCCACTTTTTTCATTGCATACATCTAATGCTACCAGGGCATTTATAAAAAAACTAGAATATTTATGCCAACCTTTATGTTTTGATCCATCTTTTTTTTTAAAATAAAATATTCCATCATAGTGTGGCAAAAACCCATCTCCACCTTTTGGTTTAGCATTAAATTTATCTTTAAAAATTACAAAATTTTTTTTGAATAGAGATTCTAGATATCTTAAAATTTTATCATTTAAACTATTTAATTTTTCACCTTTATTGTAAAGCCTTTCTATCCTTCTTAACTTGTGATTTTTGTCGTAGTATTTTTTAACATTATTTGCATTTAAAATTTCTTCATTAAGCTCTTCAATAAATTTTTTTGGAAAAAAGTTAGGAATTTTAAAATAACCTTTTTGTTTATAAAGATTATAGAAATCTTTTTTATCTTTCATAAATATAATTATATGTCTTTGAAAATTTTTTTGTTACTGGAATATTTTTATCTGTCATTTTTTTTAATAATCTAAAACCAGATAATTTCATAATTTTGTGAACTCTATTTTTTTGTTCATAAAAATTTTCATTAACTTCTACTAAAATACTTTTGATCTTCTTATTTTTTAATGTTTTTTTACCACCTTCTAAAATCAAATGCTCTATACCATCAACATCAATTTTTATATAATCGGGTACTTTCATTATTTTTTTTTCAATTAAAAAATCTATTGTAGTACCAAGTATTTTGTAGCTATTACCGATATTAAATTTTTTTCCTTCAAAATTATATTTTTCACCAAAAGTATTTAAAGATAAGCCCTCCTCAAATGTTAACTCTTTCATTTCTAAAAAAAGATTCTTTTTATTTGTCAATGGTAATGTATTAATAAGAATTTTATTTACCATTTTATTTAAGTAAATATTTCTACTTAAAACTCTTAAATTGCTAGAAGATGGTTCAAATGCAAAAGTTTTAATTTTATTATTATGAACAATAGAAGCATAAATTGAGTAAGCACCAATATTTGCACCTATATCCCAAAATATTATCTTTGGTTTTGTCTTAAATTTATTTATCCACTCTATAGTATCTGGCTCTTTTTCAACGAATGTTCTTGCTCGCCATTCAGTCAAATGATTTGGGGTAAAAAAAAAAACTTTTTTTCCCTTTATTGTAACAATTTTATTAGAGTCAAAATTTATAAAGTAATTTATCCAGGGAATAAAATTCCTATTGGTAAAAAAAAAAAATAGTTTATTAATTAGCTTTAAAATAGAGTAAACAAAAAAAGAAAAATTTTTAAGCATATATTAAGATTTATTACAGTATGAGAGATGCAATTAAAACTATAAAATTAAGATCAATTTTAAAACAAGATAATTTTTTTATAATATCTGGTAAACACTCATTTTTTAAATCTAGGTTTAAAGATAAATTTAAACTTAACAATGAAAATAATATTTTTTTAAAAAGAGAAAAATATCCCGAAGTTAAAGAACTAAAAAAAATATTATCAAAAATAAATACTCATAAACCTAAGTTTATAGTAGCTGTTGGTGGTGGAAGTGTATTGGATTATGCAAAACTTGTGTCATGCCTATATAAAACAAAAGAAATTAATTTTTCAAAAATTACAGAACATAATTTCAAAAAAAAAATCAAAGTAATTGCTATACCAACTACTGCTGGTTCAGGAGCAGAGGTTACTCCAAATTGCGTTTTATATAATAATAAGAAAAAACTTAGTTTACATGGCAAAGATTTAAAACCAGATTATTTTTATTTAGATCATTTTTTGCTTAAAGGATTGTCAAAAATTCATAAATCAGCAGCAGCGTATGATGCTTTGTGTCAAGCAGTAGAATCTTTTATAGCAAATAAATCAAATACAAAAAGTAGAGACTTTTCACAAAAATCAATTTCTATAATTTTAAAAAATATAAAAAACTATTTAAAAAAAGGTGATAATAAAAGTACATCTCAAATGTTAATTGCGGCAAATTTAGCAGGTAGAGCAATTGGTATTACAGAGACTACTGCTCCTCATGCTGTCTCATATGGATTTACTGCTTTTTACAATGTTCCACATGGCCATGCTGTGGTTTTAACGTTACTTATTATATTAAATTTTAATTACCAAAAAATTTTACTGGATAAAAAAAAATACAAATTGAGTCTGATAAAATATAATTTATTATTTAAAATATTTAAAGTTAAGAATATTTTTGATTTGATCAAAAAATTAAAAATAATATTAGGAATATACAAATTTGAATTTAAAAATAGATCTAATTTTTCAACATCAAAAATTTTATTTGGTATAAATACCAGAAGATTAAGAAATAATCCTGTGAAAATAGACAAAAAAGACTTGGGGTTTATTTTAACGAAAGTCAAAAAAAATAAAATTTACTAAATCATTTAATAATATCTTCTAACTTCTTGACTTAATTTTTCTATTTGTTATCGTAAATCATACTAACTCTTGATGGGGAATAATGTGAAAATCATTAGCTGTTCCTGCAACGGTAAAGTCCGAGCGCCATCTAGTATAGTCCTTTGTCGAATGATGGCCAGGAAAAGTCTAATTCTACAATTTTTAAATTGAACATCGGCATTAACTAACCAACATCATAAAGATAATGATGTTTAATTAATAGGTGTTAACTAAGATGTTAAAAATATTTTTAATTTTATATTTTATTTTATTTTCTACTTTAGTTTTTTCTAAAGAAATTCCTGTAATTGTAATATCGCCAGGTAAGACTTTACAATCTAAAAGTTCAGTCGGCAGTGATGTCGAAATTATAGATAGTAAAACTATGCAAAATTCTAATGAGCTCTTTATTGGTGATATTTTAGATAATAGTTTAAATGGAATGAATCATTTTCAATCTGGTGGATATGGTACTGCTTCAGGAATCCAATTAAGAGGCCAACCTAAAAGGTATACAACAGTATATATAGATGGAGTTAAAGTTTCAGACCCATCTACTCCATCTAATGATTATTCTTTTAATAATTTAATATCTGGATCTTTTGATAGAATTGAAGTTTTAAAAGGAGCACAAAGTTCGATATATGGCAGTGGAGCATTAGCTGGGACGGTTCAATTATTTTCAAAGAGAGGCCGTGAGGGACATAATAAAGATGTAAGTATCTATACAGGCTCTTTTAACACAAAAAAAGTTGATTTAAGTTTTGATGGAAAAGAAAATAATTATGATTATTTTATAGGTTTTACGAATTTCTCAACAGTTGGTGAGTCAGCAATGAGAGATAATACAGAAGAAGATGGTTATAGAAATGATAGTTTAACAATCAACTATGGGTATAATATAAATGATAGTTTTAGATTAGAAAATTATCTATATTACAATGATTCATTTTTAGAATATGATTCTGTAAATAAATCACAAAATGATATTGAATTCTCTGATGACCAGCAAGCTATTTATACTGCACGTTTAATTAATACAAATGGAAATTTTAAAAACACAATATCTTATAATAATACCTACATTTTAAGAAATACTACTGGAAATGATAAAAAAAATTATTACGGCTATAGAGATGCAATTAATCTTATATCAGAATATAATTTTAATTTAGATAATAGGATTATACTTGGGCTTGATAATGAGTTTGATAAAGCCGAACTTTATAATTATTATACAGCAAGTTCGTACACTGAAAGTGATGAAGCGATCTACTCTCAATATTTTGATTTACAACTGAGACCTAAGAAAAACACTTACACTACTTTTGGTTTAAGAAGAGATTATCATACTACTGTTAAAGACTACTATACTGGAAGAGTGACTGTAGCTTATAAACTTGATAATAACACAAAATTGAGAACTAATTTAGGGACTTCAGTAAGATTTCCATCTTTAAATTCACTCAATCATGGAAACCGTTTAATTGATAAAGGAAAATTAAAACCAGAAACTGGTAAAAGTATTGACGTTGGTATAGATAAATTTTTTCCAAAACATGATATTAATTTAAATGCCACTACTTTTTTTCTAAAATATAAAAATGATATTAAGGGATGGTCATCTCATTCTGGAGGTGTAGGTGGAACTTATGCTTTAGATAATTCTAATTCAAAAACACAGAGTTATGGATTAGAATTACAAACAAATTGGAAACCTAATAATGATTATTTTTTAGGTTTAGGCTATACAAGAACTGAGACATATGATGGTACTACATGCGATAATCCAGATGGAGGATGCAATGATGAAATGAACGTTAGAGTTCCTAGACATCAAATTAATCTAATAGGAACAAAAAATGTCTCTAACAAGCTATCACATTCACTTAAGATAAAATATGTAGGTGAAAGAAGAGACTTTGGAAATACAAATAATAGTTTTTCAGATGTTATACTTTCCAATTATATGGTTGCAGATTGGGTAACTAATTATAAATTATTTGATACTTATAATTTGAATATATCAGCTAAAAATATATTAGATAAAAGATATTCTGAAGCATATGAATACAAGGCACCTGGTAGATCTATCAATTTTATGCTTAAAAAGAGTTATTAGTAAATCTGTCAATTTTGTGCTAAAAATAGTCTTTAATGCATAATTATATCAAAATTTCAGTCGGAATATTTTTAGCATTAGCTGCTAGCAGATTTATTCCTCATCCACCAAACTTTACAAGTTTAATAGCTTTGAGTTTTTACATACCAGTATTACTAGGAGTTAGATTTATCCCTGTTCTGATTATAAGTTTTTTAATAACTGATTTAATGATTGGATTTCATGGAGTGATGTTTTTCACGATGGGAAGTGTGGTATTTATAGGACTAATTTCTCAATACTTTAATAAAAATTTTATATCAAGATTTTCAGGTGTTTTACTTGGAGCTTGCTTGTTTTATTTAATCACAAACTTTGGTGTTTGGTCTTTAGGCTCGTATGGCTATACCTTGGAGGGGCTAGTTGTTTGCTATACCTTAGCAATACCTTTTTTTGGCTACACAATATTATCAACAGTAATTTATTCATCGGTTATAGAGCTAATAAATTCTCAATATGTAAAAGTTAAAGTAAGAAATTTTAATAATTAACTAAGTTTGTCTTTGTAAGTGATTAGCCTTGTCAGCTTTTTCACCATATTTATATTTAAATCTTTTTAGATCTCTCTCTTTTAAAAGTAAATTTGCTTTAGTATTAGCTTCATTTACAAATTTTTCAAATTCTTCTGGTCCCGAAAATCCATCTACTTTAATCAATGAAGATCTAAGCATCATGTCATCCATTGTTCTGCCATTCCACCAAAGACCTTCCTTCATAACTTTTCTATATATTGGTGTACCTGGTAGTGGATTTAAAATTGCAAAACCAAAACTATCTGCACCACTGTTCATTGCAAAGTTAACTGTGTTCTGCATCTCTTCATAAGTTTCTCCTGGATATCCTAAAATCCAAAATGTATGAACTAACATTCCAGCTTTTTTTGCTCTTTCTATAGCAGGATAAACTGAACTTATTTCAAGTCTTTTATTAATTAAATCATCCAAGACTCTTTGATTTCCACTTTCACAAGCTAGGGTAATTTGGTAACAGCCTCCATCTGCCATGGCTTTATACATTTCCTCTTGTACTTTTAGGTGGTAATTAACTTTTGTTCCATTAGGTGTGCACCAAGGCAAACCTAATTTACCTAATTCTTTACTGAGAGCGTACAGATTTTTTTTGTTTATAGTTAATGTGTCATCTAGAAATTGAATTTCTCCAATATTATAATCTTTAACGTCTTGCTTTATTTCAGACATTATATTTTCAACAGTTCTCCATCTTACGTTACTTCCCCACATTTGAGGGGTTGTACAAAACGTGCATTTCTCAGGACATCCTCTTGAACACATAATACTTAAAACTCTATCTGATCTTGCTTTAGCTGACTGAAATGCTCCAATTTTAAAATAACCCTCCATATTAACAAGATGTCTTGCTGGTCTTGGTAATAAATTTAAATCATGTTTTTCACTTTTTGGATTTATATGATATTTTTTTTCACCTATCTTTCTAATTAAACCAGGAACATTGTCATAATCATTTCTGTTATTAATTATACAATCTACTAATTTACAAATAGGGGTTTCACCTTCTCCTATCATTGCAAAATCTATGAAAGGATTTTCTAAATCCTCAATACTTGTTGGTAAATTTGAATTAGGATCTTTTATAGCAAATTGATAATCAATTGCTGCATTAGAAATATGATTTCCACCTAAAACTGTTTTAATTTTTGGGTTAACTTCTTTAGCAAGTCTTGCAATATCATGTGCTGAGTTTAAAAAATTTGAAAACAATACAGAGATTGCCACCACATCTGGAGAAAAATTAGAAATAACTTTTTTTATGTCATCATCTGACTGACCTATCATTACTTTCTTTTTTTTTTTATCAACTAGGATCCTATGATCCCATCCTTCTAAAGCACTGTCATGAATTCTAACATCATGTCCCTCACGCTCTAGCATTGCTGCTATCAACATTACACCCAGTGAAGGTTGTATTCTGTTTACACCATCATCCATACCTTTTAGGTTCGGAGAAAATAATAATACTTTTGCTTTTTTCATATTAATAATGATCAATTTTTACAGTAAATTTCAACTTTATAACACATATTAATTGCTATTTTTACTTTACAATAAACATGGGCTTTTCAATATTTTTAAATGATAGGGGTTTCTTTTTAACTGATTTTAAAAATTTATTTATAACTCTTGTTTCACCTTTATATTGAATTCCACTTGTTCCTACCCCTCTGTAATTATCAAAAAGAATAACTCCACCTTTAACGACATTTTCATATAAATTATAAAGCACACATTCAGTTGACTCAACAAAATCAATATCGACATTTAATAGTGCAATCTTTATATTCTTTCTTTTTTTGAATTTTGGTATTGTTTTTAAAACATCACCTTTGATAAGTTCAAAATTTTTTATACCTTTTTTTTTTAATATTCTCTCTAAATTTTTTTTAGATATAGAAACTCCACCAGCTGTTTTAATCCAATGTTCTCTTTGTTTTTTTTCATTTGAATATCTAGTTTCTGGATAAGGTTCTTCAAAAACATCAAATCCAATTAATTTACTATTTTCTTTTTTAAAAATTTTTCTTAACATTGAAAATCTCGAAAAAGATGTTCCTTTATAAACTCCAGCTTCAACAATATTTCCTTTAATATTTTTAATCATTTTAAAAGCTTCATAATGAACTAAAAATTTTGACAATCTTTCATGAGTCATTAACAAATTAAAATTTGTTTCAGCGTCGTACATTGCTTGGGTGCTATCTTTAAACGAAATCATAAAAATATTTTTTTTGCTTCTTCATAGTCTTTTTTATTATCTATTTCAATCCATTTTTCACTTTTTGTGTATAAATAATCTAAATCATAATTTTTTATAAATTCATTTAATGGTTTTTCCCAATTTTTTTTAAAATTTTTTTTTTTAGATAAAAAATTTTTTAAGATTTTTATAAATTTGTTTTTATAATTATTATCTAACTTAATCAAGCCAATAGCTTCACCTAAAAAATTATGACTATTCATAATTTCTTTACTCGCTAATACTTTATCAATCATGTATTTAATTTTATTTTTTTTGTTGATAAAAACTTTTGCACACTCAATATCTTTGATACTTCCTTTTCCAACCAGTGCTGAATTTTTTCTATTAAATACAATAAATTTTTTTAGAATATCTGAATGAAGAATTATATCACCATCTAAAAAAATGCATGGTCCTCTCTTCATACTTTTTAATCCTAAAAACAATGAATGAGAATTTCCTTTTGAAATATACGATTTATTATCTATATATTTTATATTAATTTTTTTTTCATTCTTTAAAGTTTTTATATGGTCAATAATTAACTTTTTTTTAAAGCCCATTACAATTATAAAATTTTTAACTCCAAATTTAATTAATTTTTCAATATTTAATTCTATTAGAGTTTTATTTTTAATTTTTAATAAACACTTAGGATTTTTCGTTAATTTAGAAATTCTAGTTCCGCTACCTGCGACCAGAAAAACTGCTGTTAAGAGGCTTTGGTGTCTTTTATCCATGCTCTAATCATTGTTCTCTTAAACGGTAAATTTTTGTTTTTCTTTGAAAATATATCTCTACTTTTTAGATAATCAGAAAAAGATGTTCTTCCATGCAAGACCTGCGCATCTCTAGATAGCAATACATCTCCTGGTATTAATTTAAAACGTATTTGATTTTCAGGATTCTCTAATAAAGAATCTAAAACATCTAGCGCATATAGCTGACTTGGGGTGAGAGGTTTCTTCATTTTTTGGTGAGCAGAAACCATATATGGTCTTAAATATCTAAATTCGGGTTGTTTTTTTTTATTAATTTTAATTATTGGTGATTTATAAAAACTTTCCTCAATTCCTCTCCTTTCCCATAAAAAATTTTTCTTTAAAATTTTTAAAGCCAATTTGTGTTTACTTTTTAAAATATTATAAATTTTGTTTCCACTCACTAAAATTGAATCACCGCCAACCTCACCTGAAGATAGACAGCTTAGTAGTAGAAAATCCCACTTATCCTTTAAATTTACATTATCTGTATGGATACTCCCTCCTTCTCTAGTCTGATGATATCTGTCTCCAGAGTTAATTGAAAGTTTCCTATCTCTATCAAAAACAAATACTAACTTATTACCTTTATCGTCTTGCACGACATCTTTCCCCAGTAAATCTATAATAGCTTTAGAAATTAAAGTCACAGTTGAAGGGTTTAATTTTTTTTTATTTCCAAATCTCAAAAGTATTCCTAATTTATTATTTTTTAATTTCTTTTTAATCTTAATGATTAAATTTTGAAATTTTATATTTTGTATTAGAAAAGATTCATCTTTTTTATTTGTGATTATGTTTAAATTATTTATTAACTTACTTATTTCAAGTGATGGAACAGTCAAATCAAAATTAGTATTTTTAGTAAACATTAAATTTAAATAATTCTTAATTAATTTTTTACAGAGTTAATTATCGAACTTATAAAATTTTTAAAGAAACACAAATAAAAACCACCTAAGAATAATAATAAATTATTAAAAACAATTATATAGAATATATATTCTGTTAATATGACGCGACCATAATATAATTCGACTACAATAACTAATAAGACCGTATCTATCCAGTGAGATCTATCGTTAAAGATATTTTGGACAATGTTTTTGAAAATATTTAATATATTGTTAACCTTTGTTTGTTTGTGAAGTTTTTTTTTCTTTTTTCCATTTATTCTTCCATTTAACTTTTCATACATCACAAACATATATGAGTAGTTACGCAAATCAAAATGCCTTAAACATAAATAGATAATAATTAAATAAAAAAAAATATTTAGGTCTAACTGGTTGTAAAGATACAATCCGAGACTAATTACAAAAAAATTATAATTGATAAAACCAGACCAAGGATCTAAAACGTAGCCAACATCTGATGTTTTTTTTTTTATTTTAGCTAGTAATCCGTCTGCCCAATCTAGTACACCTTGGAAGAAAAAAATTAAAATACCAATTAATCTAAAATCATCATCAGCAAAAGCTATAAAACAACTAGCAATTAAAACTAAAAATGAATTAAAAATTGTTAAAAAATTTGGAGATATGAATGTTTTTTGTAAAACAAAAACAATCACTGAACTTATTTCAATAAATAATTTTGATTTTATGCTTGAGTAAGGATTTCTAACCCAATCATTTAAATTTATATGATAGCCCTTACTATGTCTTATATTTGATCTAATATAATTTAACTTTCTTATTTCTGTAAATTTCATGCTATGAAAATTGTCTATGGTATTAAATTCACGATCTCTTTGATTGAAATTAACTTCTTTTCAGATTCTTTTGCTCTTGCGTTTACCAAAATCTCCTTTGCAACCTCAGACATAGAATAATATGAGGCCCTCAATAATTGATTAGCATAAATAACAATATTAAACCCATTAGTTATCAATTCCTTTTCGGTCACATGATTGTATGTTGACGGTACACTAACTAATGGAATTTTTTTGTTAAATTTTCTAAATGCTTTAGCAAATTTAAAAATTTCTTTTGGATCTTTTAACTTACTATGTATCATGATGCCATCTACGCCTGCTTTCACGTATTTTTTAGCTCTTTTCATCGCATCATCTAAGTTTTTGTTTAATATAAAACTTTCAATTCTTGCAAAAACCATAAAATCGTTTGTTATTTGATTTTTTTTTATAAAATTAATTTTATTTGAAAAAATATCCACATCTTCTTGTATTTGATTGGAAGTATCCTCAAAAAGTGAATTTTTTTTACTTCCAGTTTTATCTTCCATAATTACAGCTGAAATCCCCAGTTTTTCTATTGAGTTTATTCTCATTTTTAAATGCTCAAGTTTACCACCAGTATCAATATCCATTATCATTGGTTTGCTGGTTACATCAAAAATTTTATCGATATTATTTAATCTTAATGACATATCTAAAGCTTCTGTGTCAGGTTTACCAAAAAGGGTTGAATCAGTTAACGAACTAGACCAAAAGCCATCAAAATATTTCTCTTTTTTATTCTTAATTATAGATATTTTTTCTACCAATAATGCACTTAGCGGTGAATGTGCTTCAATAAAAGTTAAAAAATTTTTTAAATTTAATAATCGTCTTAATGATGATCTTCTACTATCTGGAGTTACTGAAAATCTCAAACCTTTATCAATTTCGTTATGAATATTAAAAGAATGTGCATCTTTTGCATGAGGTATTTCAACCAGTTTTCCTCCAATAGATTTTAAACATTTGACAACTTTACTTCTCAGATCTTTTTCTATTCCAAATTTCCAATCATCTCCATGAACAACTATATCTGGTTTAATCTTTTTAATATTTACTGTATCGTCCCATTCTTTTTGTGGAATAACTTTTGTAACACCCTTGATATTCATGATGATTTTTTTTCTTTGCTCAAAGGTTAAAAGAGGTAATCTTTTCTTGTGTAATATTGCTTCTTCAGTCAATAAACCAATAGTTAAGTTTCCCAATGAACTTGCTTTATTAATTACATTTATATGTCCATGGTGCAAATTATCTGCTGAAAGAGAGAGGTAAATTTTTTTTTTTTTCATTTTTTTTAATTATTTTATCTTTATATACTTGATTATATTTCCAAAATTTTTTTCTAAGTGCCCCTCACCAAGATGAAATACAAGAGTTCCTTTGTTGGAAATTCTTGGCTTATAAATAATGAGATTTTTACTTTGTTTAATTTTTTTGTTAATCAATGTGCATATCATAGGTTGGTATTTTTTTGGGTAAACAATGTATTCCTTAAATTGTTTTTGAAATAATTCCTTGTTTATTAATACAGATTTTTTAAATTTATAATATTTTTTTAGGACAAAGTCTAGCGACTGTATGGTGCTATTTGGTCCTGTCATTTTTTTATTTATATGACTATTTATATTCAACATAAAAGAAGAGATTTTGTTTTTGGGTTCAGTGCTGTAAGAAATGAAACAAGCACCAGTAAGTCCAAAAAGAGATTTACATGAACTAAACGTTACCACATCAGCAAGTTTATGATTTTTTTCAATTCCAATTGAAGCTGTTGAATCCAAGAATATCTTTGATTTAGTTTTTTTTGATAAAAGTTTTAATTCATCAAGGGGTATTTTGAAGCCTTTACTTGTCTCTGTATAGCATGCGCATATCCAATCATATTTTCTAGAAATTTCGTGTATTTTTGAAAATTTAATTTTTTTTATTTCTTTAATATATCCAAATTTCTGCTTTGCAAACTTACATAATTCAAAAATTCTATCTGAGTAATAACCTGTTGAGATTACCAGTATTTTACCTCTTAAAAAATTTAAACATCCAACTTCAAGTGCAAAAGATCCAGACCCTTGCATACAAACAATTTTTTTTTGCTCTGAAATTTTTTTAAGTTTATTTAAAACTCTTTTTTCTTGTTTTTTATATTCTAAATCATTTCTAGTAAAATTTGATGAAAGACCTAAAATATTCTCCATAGGGAAACTAGGGCTAGGAGTAAAAATTTTTTTTTTGTTACCTTTGTTTATTAAATCTTTTAATGATAAATTTTTCATTTTACTAATTTACAATAGTCTAAAATTTGTTTTTCTGTAAGAGCTCTTATATTCTTTTTTTGTTTATCTTTTTCATAAAAAGCTTTATACCAATCTATTGTAAGTTTAATTGTTTTTTTAAATGTCATTTTAAGCTCCCAATCTAATATCTTTTTTGATTTGTCACAATTTAAAACTAAGAGATTTGTTTCATTCATAGTTTTTTGTTTCTTATCACCAGACCACTCAAAGTCTTTCCATTCTCTCTTGATTTCCTGAAGAATATTATTTACCTTATGAATTTTTTTTCCTGATGGCCCAAAATTAAAAGATTGTCCATTTAACTTACTATTTTCTTTCAATAAAATAGCTAATTTTAAATATCCATAAACTATTTCTACCACATGTTGCCAAGGTCTAGAAGAGTTTGGGTTTCTAATTATAACAGATTTTTTTTTATTTAAAGCAAACATACAATCTGGAATAATCCTTCCATAATTCCAGTCACCTCCTCCAACAACATTTCCTGCTCTTGCAGTAGCTATACGATGATTACTTTTGATAAAGAAAGATTGAAAATATGATTTAATGGCAATTTCTGCTGAAGCTTTTGATGCACTGTAAGGATCACTTCCTCCTATTCTATCTGTTTCTTTATAACCAGACCTTTTTTCAATATTCTCATAACACTTATCACTTGTAATCAATACGCAAGTACAACTTTTTTTTAATTTTTTGATAATTTCCAAAATATTTATTGTCCCAATCAAATTTGTCTCCCAGGTCAAAAAGGATTTTGTATATGCCTCGGTTATTAAAGGTTGTGCCGCTAAGTGAAAAATAAAATCAGGTTTAAAAGATATTATTTTATTTTCTAATTTTCTTCTATTCAAAATATTAATGTAGTTATTTCTTATTCCCTTTGAAAGATTTATAGCCTTAAAGAATGAAGGTTTGGTACTAGGCTTTAAAGATATTCCCATAATTTTTGCACCAGCTATTTTTAAAAATAGTGTCAGCCAAGATCCCTTGAAACCAGTATGACCGGTGATTAGTACTTTTTTATTTTTAAATTTATTGATTATCATAAAATATCCCTAACATCCTAATAATTAAAAGTCATTCAATTACCTTTAATTTTTTTTAATGTTTTATTTTTTAAAGTAAAAATCTTTTTAAACTTTTTAGCTACAATTGGTTTATGAGTAATTATTAAAATTGTTTTATCTTTAAAGTTTTTAAGAATATTTTGAATAATTCTTTTTTCTAGAGATGCCTCTAGTGAAGATGTGGGCTCATCTAATAACAATATATCTTTTAAATGATATAATGCTCTAGCTAAACCTACTCTTTGCTTTTGTCCTCCCGAAATTTTAACACCTTTGTCTCCTAATCTATAGTTTCTATATTTGATAAAATTATTTTTATGAAAACTATTTAGATCACAAATCTTTATAATTTTTAAAAATTTTTTGTACTTATTATTATTCTTATTTTCATCTAAAGTAATGTTATAATATAGCGTGTCATCAAAAAGGTAGGTCGATTGTGGTACATAACTTACCAAGTTATGTAATTTTTTATTCAAAATTGATTTATTATCTATTTTAATTTCACCTTTATTGGGATTTATCATTCCACTTAGTAAATCTATTAAAGTTGATTTACCAATTCCTGATTTACCAACTATAGCAATTTTTTCTCCTTTTTTAATATGCAGATTCAAATTTTTAATAATATTGTTATTTTTGTCATGACTAAAAGATACATTTTTAAATTGAATTTTATCCTCAAATCTTAATTTAAAACTTTTTTTTTCTATTATTTTTTTTGAGGCAATATTAATTATTTCAAATGCTGAGGCTTTGGAAAATTTGTTTGTATTGTAAGCATTAACTAATTTATTTATAGAGGGTAGAAGCCTAATAACGATTGCAAAATTAATTGCCAAAATTGTAAAAACTTCACTAGGATTACTTTTTTCTTTAAATAAATAAAAAGTTAAGATCGATAAACAAATTATTACTGAGGTTTCTAAATATAATCTTGGAATTTTTTGAATCGTATAATATTTATAAAAAAATTTTGATAAAGAATCGGCATATGAATAGTACTTGGAATAAAATAGATTTTCTAGTCCTAATATTTTTATATCTTTTGCACCACCAGCTGTTTCATTAATTTTTTTTGACCGAAGTACTTCAAAACTTTTTCTTTGTTCTCCTAGATTTTTTATTTTTTTATAAAAAAAGAAAAAAAATATACAAATTAATAAGATAAAGAAAAATAAAATATAAATTATTTTAATTGAATAAAGTGAAATCAGAAAAATCATTATCACTGTAAAAATAATAGTTTCAGATAATAGGGTTAATAAAGATATTAAATAAGCTTGAACAAAATTTAATTCATTAATTAATTTAGTGATAAGTTTTGATGAGTTATTTTTAATAATATTATTATAACTTTGAAATATAAAATTTTTATATAAGCTAGTTGATATTTTACGGATCAAACCAAAAATAAATTTTCCTTCAAAATAATGAAATATAATTAAATATAAATTTTTAAAAAAAAATACAAAACAAAAAAAACTTAAGAAAAAAACTAATGTTTCTAATTTGGTTTCAAAAATAAAATATTCTTTTAAAAAACTAAATTGTTTAAAATTTTCAAAAAAATTATTTTCACTCAGACTATAAACAATAGGTATGATCATACTCAAACCTATTATCTCTAAAGCTGAACTTAAAAGCATTCCTATTATCAATAAGCTTAATAAAAACTTTTGTTTGATTGATAATGTTTGAAAAAATTTGATCATATAGTTATTTTAAAATAAATTTTGATTATTATACATTTAAAATGTAAATGTTCAAACATTGAACATAAAAGAAAATAAATAACTAATTGCTTCGATTTATGCACTAGAAAAATTTATTTTTTATTTATTAAAAAATATTTACTAAGCCTCAAGTTATTTTTAATTATTTCACCATAATTTTTAATATCAATAACATTAATTATGAGTTTCTTTTTTTTAACAGACTTTGTAAATTTTTTAGTTTTTTTTATAAATCTTTTTAGATTCTGTTTATATTCTTGCTTTAAATATCTCACAAAAATTATACTTTTAATTTTTTTTAATCCATTTTTAGTTTTTATTTGACCATAAAAAGTTTTGTCAAATCTGTATTTAACAGAGTTTTTTCTTTCAAAATAATGAATAAATGTTGAGGTCACGTCTAAATTTATGTTACAAATTTTCCCTCTCAATTTATAGAAACGGTCAAAAAAAGAATTATTTTCATAAGCGTTGGTAGTTGGACTTTTAGAAAGTTCATTTTTATACTTTCCAACAATTGCCACTGAAACATTTGGATCTTTATAAATTCTAGATTCCTTTAAATCTTTAACATAATTGGAAAATGATCCACAAAAACTCTTAAAATTTTTTGGATCATAAATTTTTTTATTACAAAAAGAATAAGTAAAAGTAGGAACTACCAAAGTGCCATGTACACCGATTTTTTTAATTAGTAATTTATAAATTAAAGGTGGTAATAAACTATGTTTAAAATCAATGTCCTTTAAAGTGGATAAGTCAGAGTGACAAAATATTATATCACCTTTTTTTAGGCTCAATTTACTAATTGCCTCTTTTAAATCTTTTTTTTTTAACATTAATTTTTTTATTTAAATTTTCAATAATACCTTTAATTGAAAAAAAATTTTGATTAGACATTTCTTTATTAGAAAATTTTATTTTTAATTTTTTTTCTAAATATGTAATAATTTCTAAAAATTGTATTGAATCAATAAGATCATTTTTAAAGAAATCTAATTTAAAATTTTTCTTTAAAATTTTAATATTTTTTTTTTTTAAAATTTCATCAATTATTTTTTCCATTCTAAACGACTGCAAAACATCTAGCTGGCGACCCGTCTCCTTGATCTATCTTTAGTGGACAAATATATAAATCAAAATAATTTTTTTTTATTTTTTTTAAATTAATTAAATATTCAGCAATAATAATATTCTTTCCTAAAAAAACTTTATGATTTTCTGCATCACAAGGTGATCCTTTGGAATTTAAAGGGTTATCTGGTTGAGGACAATCCAAAGCTATTAATTTAATTTTTTTTTTTACCAGCCACTCACAAGCTTTTTTGGAAAGAAAGGGGTGATCAGTAAAATAGTTTTTTTTGTTAGATCTCAACTCCCAATCATATCTTATAACTACTCTTGGCTTAATTTTTCTTTTTCCCAATTTTTTTTTTAAGTCTTCTACTTGGATTTCTTTTTTTAGTGGGAATTTTGAAAAATCTAAAATTATGGCTTCTCCACAAAGTGTACTAAGAGGAATGTGTTCTATTGTTTTACCTTTGTTAATAAAGTGTCTAGGTGCATCTACATGGGTTCCTGTATGTGTTCCTATGGTTATTTGCCTAGTTTCTCTATTTACCTTCTTAAAACTGCCAAGTTTTTTTATTTTTACTTTTGGGTGCCAATGCACATTGTATACATGCATTTTTTCATTAATATTCATACTTAAATCAATAATTTTTTTCATATATAATATTTTTGTTGTTGGATTTTAAATTTGTTATGATGTTTTTTCTTAATATTTTATAATTATCATTTTTTAGAATACTCCTAACATGTATAATTTTTTTTGGAAACTCTAATTTTGTAAAATTTATTTTAATAAACTGCTCTAAAAACCGGTAACTTAATTTACAATTATTTTGAGTTTTTATTAAAAGGCAAATATTTTCACCATAAAACTTGTCTTTAATAGGTACCGCGCAAGCTTCTGATACAAATTTTAATTTACTAATTTTTTTTTCTAAATTTTCTGGACTAATATTTTGTCCACCCTTTATGATAATATTTTTACTTCTACCAAATAAATTTAAATTTTTATTTTTATCTAGATAACCTAAATCACCAGTATCAAAACTTTCTCTTTTATTAACTTGTTCATAACTTTTTGTTTCTAAGTTATAATTCCACTCGTTCATAAAGGTGCTTTTTATAATTAGTTTTTGTTCAGAATTATTAAATATTTTACATCCTTTAAGGATAGAGCCAACATTTGAGCCATTAAACTTTTTATTATTTTCTTGAGATGAAAATAAAAGTATTTCGGTCATACCATAACTTTCTAGTGGCATTGTAGAAAATTTTTTATAAAATTCTGTTTTGTCTCTAAGGCTCAATGGCGCTGTACCAACAAATATTTTTAATTTTTTGCTTAATTTAACTTTCTTCTTTTGAAAATGATTAATTGTTTTTATCATTGTTGGGTTAAGCCATAAGTAATTAATCTTATTTAAACTTAAAACTTCAAAAAATTTTATTGCAAAATTAATATTAAATTTTTCTTTTAAAACTATTGTTCCTCCAGTAATAATTGGTGAGATAATAGAATTTAAAAAACCAGCCATATAGTTCATTGGAAAGATGTGATAAAATCGGTTATTATTAATTTTATTTTTCTTATTAAATGAAATTGCATTTTTCACTAAATTTTCAGAACTATGACATATTCCTTTTGGTAAAGATGTAGTTCCTGAAGTTAAAAAAATTCCCATAATTTTTTTTTGATTATACTTTTCAAAAAAATTTATTGAGGTTTTTAAAAAATTAATTTTTTTTATACTATCTATATGATATTTTGAATTTACTGATTTAACAATTTTGTTTGTTTCTGCTTGATTTAATTCATCGTTGATCGGGCAAATTATATAACCACCAAAAATACATGCAAAATAACAATAAATTAATTCAATTGAATTAGGTAATTTTACTGAAATAACTTGTCCGTTCTTAATACCCTGCTTTTTAAAAAAGTTTATTAATTCAAATGATTTTATTTTTAATTGTAAATAGGTGATTTTTTCAAAGTTTGTTTCAATAGCAATTTTTTTATTATTTTTTACAAAACAGCTAGCTAAAAGATTACTGCTCTTGCCCATAGTAATTGCCATAAATTTTTTTCCAATTACCCAAATATTTTTTTTTTTTTAGTTTTATTGAATGTTTTTCGGCTAATATTTCACTTACTTGAGATCTATCTACATTAGTTAAAGATATTATCAATTCTCTTGGATCAACCTTATGTTTTTTAGACATTTTAATTATTATCGGCATGTAGCTTGAGTGAAATAATGTTAAACCTGATATCATATCAATCGGTCGGTATCCTTTTTTGTTGATTAGTTTATAAATAAATTTTTCGGATATATTCATTATTTTAATGGGGTCAATTCCAATATTAAGATTTTTTCTTATTAAACTACAAATTAATTGTTCAACGCAGGCATTTCCTGCTCCTCTTCCAAATCCTTGAAGGGAACAATCAACAAGGTCAAAGCCAAGTTCTATTGCTTTAAGTGAATTTGAGACAGCCATACATAGATTATTATGACCATGAAATCCTAATTTAATACTAATTTTTTTTTCTTTAATATGTCTATTGTATTCTACAAGCTCCTCTGGAAACATTCCCCCAGCAGAGTCTACAATGTACACCAGGTCAGAACCAATATCTTTTGAAAATTGTACATATTTAGTAAATTTTTTTGGACTTACCAAGTATGTTTTCATGTAGTTTGAGCAAACAAATAAATTCAATTTTTTTGCTAATTTTATAAATTCCTCTGCTTTCTTATATTCCTCAACATTAGTTCCTATTCTTATAAAATTTATACCAGAATCAGCTGCTGATTTAAGATCATCTAAAGTAGCTATACCTGGAATACAAAAAACTCCCCACTTTGAATTAGAGATAGCATTGTTTGCAGCATTTAAATATTCTTTATCACTTTGAATAGCTTTAAACTTAGTTCTTTTACTTGCTCCTAAACCTAATCCATGGCCTACCTCAATATATTCAACGCCAGCTTGTTCTAACGATCTACATATTTTAAAAGTATCATTTTTGGTGAAACCAAAGTTATTTTCATAACTTCCATCTCTTAAAGTACAGTCGAGTATTTTTGATTTAATTTTTTTTAACATTTTAAAGATTAGAAGTCAGTAATTGATATCTCAGAAGTTGATTTTCTTTTTTTTGATACTTGCTTCCAACTAAAAACCAACCAAACTCAGTAAAAATTTTCCAAAAAGACTTTTCTGAAATATTAAAAGGTTTATGAAATCTATCAATTATATAACTACAATTAAACAAATCTTCAAAAGAATAGGCACCTGTAACTGCCATCTCAATTAGGGAGCCTTTAATTTGTAAAACCATATGTGACTTATCATAAAGATCATTAATATTGTTACATTTTACTAAAATAGGTTTTTTTTTATTAATCATTTTAAAAATAAAAAGTTCTTCTTCATCATTATTAGTAATTCTAAAACCAACTTTAAATTTTGCAGAAACATTAATTAAATTTTTATTATTTTTGAGTGTATCTAAATATGAATTAAACAATCTTGAAAATTTAGAACTTTGGAACTTAAAACTATTTTCCCATTTATCTAAATTATTTTTATGATCCATCATTTTTTTATTATAAAAAATTTTAAAATATTCTTTAAGTTGATCTTGTTTTGTGTTGTACATATCTAAAGAGTTTTTATTGAAAAGCTTATTCTTTTTAAGATCATAAAAATCTTTCGATTGTAAAAGCAAAGTTTTGGTTTTGCTTTTTTTATCCATAAACTTTTTAAAATCTTTTGGTAGGGCTCCATTTAAAAAAGCAAGATCTGGTCTTTTGTACCAGATCATATCATTTGAGCATGAAAAAATTTTTTTTGCTTTAATTAACTTAACAGTTTTAGCTGCACGTAAAAAATTATTTTTTTTCTTTTGTGCAACGATTTTTTCTTTTTCAGACCATGAAAGATTGAATGCACCGGGCATAGGACCAATACCCATAAAAAAAACACCAGCTAAATCAATTTTAAAATTTTTACTAATCCACTTATACTCTGTTTCACTCAAAAAACAGTCATTTTGCATTAAAAAAGTTTTTTTATCATTTTCACAAATTATTAAACTATCAACTGTATTTTTATCATGAACTAACGTGATAAAAAAATTTTTTGAAATTTCTACTTTTTGCTTATGATCAATTTCAAAAACATTCTTAAAACCATTTCTTATCAAAATTTTTTTCATTGGAACATTTGAGTCATATTTTCTAATATAAATTGGTATTTTTTTAGAAAACCCTTTTAAAGTGTTAATGCAAAAGTGATCAGGATGAGTATGAGAGATGTAAATGGCGTCTTTTTTATAGTAATTTTTTAAATCTATTTTGCATGTAGGAAATTGCCACATTGAACCACCATAAATTGGACCATAAATCCATGGATCAGTTAAAATTTCAAATCCGTTATTTGAACGAATGCTCATACTTGCATGATTATAATAAGTTATTTTCATAATAAATTAATATCTCAATTTTTTAAAATACATAAATAGTTTCTTAAACATATCATTTAAATTTTTTAATAACATATGCAGAAGGATGTCCTGAAAATGAAAGTTGTTCAATTTTATTATTACCAATAAATTTTCTAACAATTTGACTTTCGTAAGGTGAATTCTTAAGTCCCGCATGATCTAAAACTAAAATTCCACCTTGGACAATTTTAGGCCAAATATTTTTTATGGCAGATTCTAAAACATCAGAGGAGCCACAGTCGATAAAAGCATATTTAAACTCTAGCCATGGATTCAACTTTATATATTTACTCAAATTTTTTGATACATCTATTTTTTTCAATACAGTATATTTTTGTAATTTTAGTTTTTTAATATTATTTGATAATTCAACATAAGATGACTTGTGCATACCTTTAAAGTACTGATCATCTTTAGCAGTAGGCTCTTGACCTTTAAACCAATCAAAGCCATAAACTTTTGTCCTAGAATAGGGTTCGAAAATTTTAATTAATTTAGCTATAAAAAGAAAAGAGCTGCCTTTCCAAGTACCCACATCACAACAATTACCTCTCAAGAATAACGTTTTTTTATATAAGTCATAAAAAGTCAGATATCTCGCTAAATTTTCTTCTCCAATATATAGTCCGAATTGAAAAATAGCCTCAGTAGAGGTAATTTTTTTTTCAATATTTTGAAGAAACTTGAAGTAATCTTTATCGTTTTTTGTATATCTTTTGCTTTTAATTCTTCTGTTTAGTGATGATTTATTTTCAATTAGCATAATATGTAATAATGTTCAATATTTGAACATTATAAAAATAAATATATAATGTAAAGTGTTAAATACTAAGTTATTATTGTTAGAAATTTATACTTATATGGCAAAAAATATTCATCTGAAATGTCCAGCCTGTAACAAAAACAATTTAAATGATAATTTTATAATATCCAGAAAAACTTTTAATAGTTTATCGGGTTATAAATATCTTCGATGTAAATCTTGTTCAACAATTTATTTATGTGATAAAAAAATTACAAGTGAAGAATTAACTAAATTACATTCAAAATATTGGACTTTAAAAAAACAATTTCAATTTAAAAAGAAAAAAATTCCAAATAAACAAATTAATGAGTGGCAAAAAAATTTAAAAAAATTAGTAAAAGGAAAAAAAAATGCCCTTGATATTGGGTGTGGAAAAGGAATAATAAGTCACGCTTTAAGCAATTTGGGTTTAAATAAAATTTACGCATTTGATGTTAATTTAAGTGAAACTTATAAAAAATCTAAAAAGGTAATATTCTTTAACTCTGATTTTGAGAACTTTGAAAAAAGAAATGAGATAATAAATAAAAAATTTGACCTTATAATGTTGATGGGTGTTTTAGAGCATTCTTTTGAACCTAATAAATTAATAAAGAAAATAAAACTGTTTTCTTCAAAAAAAACAAAAATATTAGTTCTAGTTCCAAATTCAAACTGGTTACAAATTATGCATTTAAAAAATTATGCCTGGTCAATGGAGGCTCCATTCCATAGGACACTTTTTAGTTTCAAAGGATTAAATCAGTTATTTAAAAAAAATAACTTTGAAATTAAAAAAATTGATAATCAAATAAAAATGTGGGGGTGGACTAAAAGAATCTCTGAATTCAACAATAACAATTCAATTTACAAAAAACTAAGGGAAGATAAAAACTTTAGAAGGTACGATTTTATAGTAGATGATTTTTTAGAAACAATATCAATTAAAATGAATTTAGCACCATATATATTTGTTGAAGCTAAATTAAAAAAATAATTATAAATAACTTTTATTAAAACTTATAAAAAAATATACCCATTTATATATAGATAGCTTGTTTTAAAAATACTAAAAATTTAAAAATTTAAAAATCTTAACTAAATTTTAACTAAATTTTATTGAAAATTTTTATAGTCTCAAAAATATCTGAAAGTTTATTTTTTGGTGGTAAGTTAAACTGTTTTAAAAATAAATTTTTTGCATTTATAACTTCTTTTTTTTTCCACCATTTATCAATATCATTCCATATATGATTAATATGATTTGCAGCGTCAACAGGATTATCAAAAATTATTTGATTTGATTTTAGGGCTTTATAGGCTTTATCTAGATGTTTAAAGTGTTTCCATAATTTTGGATTATATACCAATATAGTTGGACCACTTAAAATTGCATCAAAAAAAGCTGTGTGAGCATATGTGCAAATTACTAGTTTACTTTTTTTAATATTTTCATCCAATGTTTTCTGGGGTAATATCTGTTCTTTCTTTAGCAATTTATTAATCTTAGTTAAAAAAAAATTTATCATTTCTTTTTTTGGTGCATAGAGAATTCTCGATTTTAAATCCTTATTTAGATGTTTTATAATAACTTCTAAATCCTTAATCACATGAGAAGAGGAAATACTAATTGATCCAGGGTGTGGTCTATTAATGTAAGAGTTTATTTCCCTACCAACATATGTAATCATCTCTCTACTGGTATTTCTTTTTTTTGAGTTAAATGTATATTTAGTGTTGGGTAATTTATGCTTTGAAGAATTAGTTGGATATGTCCATTCAAATAGGTAATTACTCATTTTATTTTCATAATCAAAATATGTGTATGATAAAGGGTGATGCACACCACCATGACTTATAAAAAATAATTTTTTTTTATAAATATATTTTTGTTTTAACATCCATAATTTTGCAAATTCATTATGAATATGTGCAGACCCAGAAATAATAATCTTTGGATTAAATTTAACCTGATCAGCTAAATCATTAAGGTAAGGAAATCCAGAGGTAAAGCACTTGGGTATATCGTTTATTATATTTTTAGTTATAAATTTTTCAAAATCTGATCCTTTGATTTTTAATTCTTTAACATGGATATTTTTACTATCAGTTTTAATTTTTCTTTTTTGATTTTTCCATTCAAAAACATTATTAAAGGGTACTGGAAATTGGAATGAAAATAGATTTAAAAAAAAATTAAATCTAAAATTTATACCATCAATAACAAGCAAATTAGGATTTAAAAAAAATTTTTGAAAAAATAAAATTATTTTTTTTGCAAAACTAAATAAAGATTTTTTAAAAATAATTTTTTTTACTTTGGTTCTGAGTTGTATCTTCTTACTTTTGTTTACAATTTTAATATTGATTTTTTTTTTGTCTTTTAAATATAAAATTATTTTTTTGAAAGCAAAATAATTGAATAAATCAGAGTCTGCTGAGTCATAATAAAAATCATAAGTATCAGTATGTCTGAAAATATTATTAATTTTATAATCTAAAAATTTCATTTTTGGATTTTTCTTAAAAATATTCATAACTGTTGTCCATTTAAAATAATAAAAAAATAAATAATATGATAACCACACAAAGATTAAATTGTTCCAAACTATCCTTGGAATTTTTTTTTTATGTAAATTATAAAGATAAAATGATAATGAGTTTCTAAATTTTTTATGTATTTTTTTTATTTTTGAAAAATCTCTTACAATTTTTTTTGGATTATCCCAAACATTTTGAAATATATTTTTGTTACTGATAATAAATTTTTTATCTTTAAAACACCAATCACCTGCGAAATAAGTATTTTTAAGACTTTTATTTTCTTCAAACTCTATACAGGTAGATATTAATGTTTTAATAGTCATAAGTTGACATAATTAATCAAGTTTTTAATTATCTTTTTTAATATTCTTTTTTAAATATTTGTAAATATTATTAGAGCCTGGCTTACAGCTATTGTCTTTAATAAATTGTCTTACATCAAGATAATCTTTTTTGGTATCAATTGATAATGTTTTTCTATAAGTAAAATTTTTATAGATATCAAAAGAAGGAAATTTACTCACCTTTGCTTTGAATTTTTTGTTGAAAAAAAACCAAGTCGGCGATTCTTGTATTTTTTTATTAAATTTTTTTTCATTAATAAAAAGTTTTTTTGACATAAACATTTCTATTGATATTCCTTTTGGAAAGTCACTTTTTGCTTTCCATTTTTTTGAATGCTCCATTGCTCTTGTTGTTAGATAGTCTGTTTTATATTTAAGAAAATAATCTACAAATCTATCTGTTAAATATGGGTCTACTAGAGGATTGTCTGCAGTAAGCCTAACTAATGGAATATTTTTAAACTTTTTAAAGAAATCATATCGTTTATAAACATTTTTTTCAGGTCCTTTAATTACTTTAATTTTATATTTTTTTTTTACATGATTAATCAATTTTTGATTATTTTTGTTGTTTGATGTAAGTAAAAAAATATTTTTTAAATTAAAATATCTTGATGAGAGTGCATTTAAAATTACAAAATCTATTAGTCTAAATTTTTTATTTAAAAATTTCATGGTTTTTTTTGGGAGTCTTTTAGAGCCCATTCGAGCTTCTATGACACATTTAATATTTTTCATTTTTGAAAATATTTTTTTTTAATAAGTTGATTTTTTTTCACTTTTATTTTTAATCTTAATCCAATCAAATCACTAAACTGCTCAATTTTAATTCCTATTTTTTTGTAGGGTCTTAAAAAAGATAAGTCTGATTTCCTAATAATGTGTGATTTTTCATAGTTATTTGAAAAATAAAGACTTCTTCTTAATGTTTCTTTTGAGTATCTTTCACAATTATAAGTGCCTGTTCTAATTTTTCCTCTCATTCCCATCACTTCTCTAATCTTTAGTATCATTTGATTAAGTTCTTTTTTATCTACTGATAATGCGTAATCTCCAGCTAGAGTAGTCTTTTTTGGCATAAAGTGTTTTTCTATTATTTCAGCACCCAATAGTGCGGCATTTATAGAGGCATTTATTCCTGGAACATGGTCAGAATAACCTGTTATCAGTTTATATTTATTTTTTAAATAAGTTATATTAATTAAATTAGAGTCTTCAGCCTTCGTAGGATAGCTTGACATACAGTGAAGAATGGCAACTTTTTTTGGTTCAAAAAATCTAATTGCTCTCTCAATTTCATTCTGATTGGACATTCCAGTTGACAAAACTACTTTTTTTTTTGATTTTGAAATAGCTTTAAGTAAATCCAAGTTATTGATATCACCAGAGGCAACTTTAAAAAAATCTACAAAATTTTTTAATTTTGATACATAGCTGACATCAAATGGTGATATTGCAAAGTCAATTTTGTTTTTTTTTGCAAACTTATAAAGTTTTTTTACTAAATCTACAGTAACTTTTACCTTTTTAAATCTTTGATATTGGAACTTTAGTTTTTTATCTCTTACATGTTTGTAAATTTTTAACTTTTGATTAACCAAATTATTTTCATCAAAAATTTGGAATTTTACACAATCGGCACCTGCTTTTTTTGCTTGCAAAATAGAGTCAAAACATAATTTATGGTTTCCAAGATGATTGCTTCCTACTTCTGCGATTATGTAAGGTAATTTTTTTTTTAGCACAACTGTTATGCTAACCTAACTTCCACTTTATTCCATTTTCAGGATCAAGCGTTTCTAAATTAATTTTATCTTTATTTTTTTTAACAACTTTAAAAATTTTATCTATCTCATTTTCATTAAACTCAATGGGTTTTAAGCCTAATGAAATTAATGAAGTATTTTTTGGATTATAATAGTGATCTTCTTCCTCTATTCTTGGGTTTACAACATGAGAAATTTCTGGTTTTAAATTATTTTGGTCTCCATAATTTTTAATTTTATTTGCCATTTCATTCAAAGAACTAAAGTCTGTAAACTGATTAAAAACTCTAAACTCCCCTTTTTTTGCAGGATTGTCTGAGGCTATTTGAACACAATTAATAGTATCTTGAATATTTAAAAAAGCTCTTTTTTGAGTTCCATTACCATAAACGCTCATTGGTTTTTGAATTGCCATTTGAGTAATAAATCTATTAATTATAGTTCCAAAAATTGAATCATAATGAAATGAGGTTGATAAATTTTCAAAATCTAGCTCTATCTCTTTAGTTGTAATGCCATATACAAAACCTTGGTTTAAATCTGTACATTTTAAACCCCAAATTCTACAAGCAAACTCTATGTTAGCACTATCATGAACTTTTGAAAGATGGTAAAAACTGCCAGGTTTTTTAGGATACAAGACTCTATCTTCTCTTCCATTATGTTTAATTTTTAACCAGCCCTCCTCAATATCAATATTTGGAGTTCCATATTCACCCATCGTTCCTAATTTAATTAAGTGGCTATCAGGACAATATTTTTTAATAGCAAATAATAAATTTAAATTGCCTATTACATTGTTATACTGGGTATAAACTGCTTTTTCTCTATTAGCCATTGAGTAAGGAGCAGATGGTTGTTCTGCATAATGAATAATTGTTTCAGGTCTGAAATCAGATAAAATTTCACACAGTGTTTTGTAATTTAATAAATCTGTGACTAGATAATTAATTTGATTTTTTTGGTTTTTGTTCCAAATTTTAACTCTGTCTTGGAAAAATTTTACAGTATTAATTGGCTCAATACCGTATTCACTTTCAATTTTCCTTTTAGATAAATTATCTACTGCAAAAACTTCATGCCCTAAATTAGCAAAATGCATAGTAGTTGGCCAACCAAGATATCCATCTGAACCTAGAATTAATATTTTCATTTTTTTTAAAAGCTTTTATACCAATTATAAGTTAACTCCAAATTTTTCATAAAATTGTTATTAATTTTCATAATGGGCTTACTGTAAATTTTATCATCATATCCTTTAGGAGTAGCTATATAGGAATATTCAATTTTTTTTTGAGATATTTTTTGTAAAAGATTTTTAATATCTAGCACCCTTAAAAATTTATTTGTATTTATAACAATTTCTTGTTTTGTATCTTTTTTATAAATTTCCTTTAATAATTTTTTACATACATCTCCAACAAAAACGAAGTCTCTTTCCTGCCTTCCACTTTTATGAATCAAAATTTTTTTTTTAGATAGAATCTTTTTGATAAAAGAATGAATAACACTTGATTTATGCATTGAATAAGGTCCAAAAACATTTGAAATTTTTAAAGTTTTTATATTACTTTTATGTACATTTACAAATGTTTTACTAATCTTTTCACAAACCAATTTAGTTAAGCCATAAATGCTAGGATTTTTTTCAAAATTATCTACTCCCATTGAAGATGCTATTAGAATGTTTTTAACTTTTCCCTTTTGTGCTGCAAGTATTAAATTAAATGTTGCTTCAATATTATTTTTAAATGCTTTATCAGGATTATTATGACAACTTACAAATCCAGGTATGGCAGCTAAGTGAATAATATACTTTATTTTTTTCTTAATTATTACTGTCTCAAGAGCTTTTTTATTCAAAAGATTTAGTTTTATTAAGCTTGAATGTTTTAAATATGGATTTTTAATTTTGTCAATTCCTATAAATTTAATTTTCTTTTTTTTAAAAAATTCTATTAAATTTGAACCTATAAAACCTGATGAACCTGTAACTAAAATTGTCATAAGAAATTTTTAATAATAACTATTAATTTTGTTAAATTTTTTTGAATAATATTTTTTGACATATTTGAATTATGTTTACGATAGAAGTAATGAGCTTGATTTATATAACCAAAAGAAAAACTGTTTTTTTTTTTAATTCTTAACCAAAAATCAAAATCATCTTGAAAAAATAATTTTTCGTTAAAACCATTTACACTTTTCCAAATTTTTTTACTAAAAATTGTTCCACTTCCCATCGGGTATTTGAATAAATGTTTCCTTTTATAGTTTTGTTTTATAATTTTTTTACAATTTTTTTTGATTTGAATTAAGTCGCCATATAAAAAATCAAGTTTTTTATTAAGAATTTCATCACAAAAACTTTTTAAAAAATTTTTTGAAACATAATCATCTGCATCAATTTTTGTTACAAATCGAGATTTTGCCTGTTTTATCCCAAAATTTGTGGACTTGCTAAGAGAGAAAAAATCTTTCTTAAAATATTTGATTAACTTATTTTTTTTTTTTAATTTTTTAGCTACTTCACTTGTATTATCTTTGCTGGCATCATCAACTATTATGATTTCTTTTAAATAATTCAAATTATTGGTTAAAATACTATTTATACATTTTGTTAAAAATTGACCATAGTTATGTGAAATGACTATTACAGAAACCATCGCTATATAATTATTTATTTTTTAATTCCTTTTTAAGTTGCTCATATTCTCTCATTTTTCTTTTCATAAAATTTATGGTGAGCCTAGTTTTGTTGGAAATACCTTTTGGTGTAAGTAAATAAATATAGTTAAGTTTTTGAGAGTTTTTACTAAAATTTCCGATTTTAATTAACCCTTTTTCTCTAAGAGCCTTTATACAATAGTTTATTTTTCCCAAGCTAAGATCTAAATCCTTAGAAAGTTCTCTTTGTGATTTGCCTGGCTTATTTCCAATAGCTCTTAAGATATTGAATTTATCGTTATCATAATCTTTAGTCATAATTTTTTTTTAATAATAAGTACTTTTTAACAACTAAAATAATATAGTGTTCAACAATTGAACTGTAAAGCTTTTTTTAATTTTAAATTAATCTTTTTTTTTCTAATATTTTAGATATCTCCAAAGTATCCTTTAAATTCAAATTTATAATATTAGATATCTCAAATAAGTTTTTTTCTCCATCTGAGTAAGCTAAGAAGTTTTTTAAAGATTTATTTTTTTCATGAAACTTTTTACCTATAGTAGACATTAATCCTCTTTTACCAAGGTTTGGCTCACAGAAAAATTTATTTTTTGGATAAAAATTTCTATTTTCTAATGCATCAATTATTGATTTAAAAACTTCAAATGAATTTTTAAGACCCGACTCTGAAATATAATTTAAATTATCTTGGTCTGTATGATATTCTTTAAAGTTGTGAAATTTTGATCTACAAAAACCACTTAGTGGTAAATCAATTCCAGGATAACAATATTGTCTTTCATCGGATCCTCTTTCTAAAAATTCATACTCTGATACATTCTTTTTACCGATTAATGCAGATCTTATTGCATAATTAGATAATGAGTCATCATTTCTAGATTTAATTAAACTATAATTGTGATCATCTCCAAGACAGCTAAGTGCAAATCCCAACATCATATTTTTTTTTAATTTATCTTTCTTTTTAGATAAATAACAAATTGAACCAATTGTTTCAGGTAAAAAAACAAATCTATAAGAAAAAAAACTATTTCTATAATTCTCTTTCAAGTATTTAATTAAATTTAATTGTACTGCTATACTTGATAAATTATCATTTGCCATTGATGGATGGCATATATATGTAGAAAAAAATATTTCTTTTTTGTTTTTACCTTTTTTAAAATATTCACCTATCTCCAAAAAACCTTTTTTAAAATTAGTATCAATATTTATAAAATATTTTTTTTTATTTAATCTTTTCAATCTATTCTTTGACATGCAAAATCCCCAAGCCTTTTTATAATATGATGTAACATAAGGAACTGCATTGGGAAGCTTATTATCAAAATGAATTTTTTTTATTAGATCCTTTTTTAAAATCCATTTTTTTATCGGGATTGAGTAATATACAATACTTAATAAGTTTTTTTTAAAATCTAATATTTTTTTTCCACTAGAATCTTTTATATAGGCATCCTTAATATTCCACTCTTGAGGAACTATCCAATCAAAAACTTTTGTACCTGTTTTAAAACGAAGGACATTTATTTCTGGGACAATTTTTTTTAAATATTTAATAGTTTTTTGAGTAGATTCTCCCATTAAGCTTCTGGGCATATTAAACAAATCTTTAATGATTTTAATCATTTTCAAATGCCTTAATCTTTTTTTATTGAAGATTCCATTTCTTTTTTTAAATCTAGCCATTCTCTTGAATAAACTTCATCTTGATCTCTTAATGGTTTCCATGCATGGTTTCTAAACCAAGGTCCACCTCTAGTAAAATGTACATTTTTTGGAGAAAGTTTAACTGGTGAATATCCATCCAGCCAATTCCATTCTTCGGGTAAACCTCCAATGTGTTGATCTTCTAACCATAAAAAATTATGAAGCCATCTGCCAGGTTTTGTGTTTACATCATCAACAGAAAAATTTTTGTGTCCTTTATGGCTACAATTATAGAAAACTAACGATGACCAAAACTTTCTATTGTACTCATATTGTTCATTACCATACATTTTAACCTTTTCGCCTGTTTGATAATTGTGTTTTACACAATATATGGCATATTTTTCTTCACAATAATTTTTAAAAAGTTCGATTGGATCTGATCTAAAAAACATATCACAGTCCATATATACAGCCCACCCTTCAAGTCTATTGAGAAAAGGAATCAAAAAACGTGTAAATGAAAAATCAGTAGCAAAAGGTTTGCCATCAAAAATATCTCTATGTTGTGTGTCATCATCATTAATAGGCTTTGGTAAAGACGAACTTCCAAGCTCCCATGCTCTTCTATATAAACCAATCCTTCTCAATAAATCTTGTTTAATTGGATAAACATTTATTGGTTGGCTAGCATATTTTAAGACAGAATACTTTAAAACCTGGAAAGCAATATCTTCTCTAGGGTCATAGCCAACATAGATTGTTGGAATTTCTTTTTTAATATTAATCATCTATTGTTCAATATTTGAACGTTAACACTTATAAATGATATGATCAAGTACTTAAAATTTAATATTCTTATTTAATTTTGCAACCTTAGACAAATACATCTCTGTATTTATCAACTTCCACTCACTTGCTCTATCTAAGCTGTTTATTTTTTGTTGGTAATTTTTAATCTTGTATATATTTCTAATTAAATAATCATTTTTTTTTTCAAGATATATTGATGTTTCGTTTGGAAATCCTGTGAAACCCTGTTTTTTTTCAATTAATTTTTTTGGAAAATATTTTAAAAAGACTTTTTTTAATAAAATCTTGGTATTAAATAAATTGTTGTTTTTAAGATCTATCTTAAATTTTAATGGGAGATTAAGTGCAAATTTAACAATATCCTTTCTTAAAAAAAGAGATCTAGACTCAATTGAAGAAAGCATGGACATTGTATCGGAACCTCTTAAACCATTTGAACTAAGTTGAATCGTAGAGTCAATTAACATCATTGCCAACCTATTTCTATGGTCTTCATTTTTAATAAAACTGTACTTATTTAAGGCATTATTCCAATGTTTTTCAATACTACGATTAAATTTATAAAACTCTGCATCCTTTATAAATAAATTTGATTCAAGAATTTTTGAGTAATTTGATTTATTTACTTTTACATTGTTTATTTTTTGTCTGTAAGTATCATATCCACCAAATAATTCATCAGCACCTTCACCTCCAAATAAAGCTTTGCAACCAATCTTACTAATTTTTTTTGAAATTATTAACTGTCCAACAAAAGAATGTGAGTGAACTGGGCCATTACAAGCTTTAATTGCTTCAAGTAAGCTTTCATAATATTCTTTTAAATAAACATTATGCTGACTGATGTTAAATTTTAATTTTTTTTGAAAATTTTTTAAGGTATGCATTAATTGATCTTTACCTACATGATTTAAACAAATTAGTTTGCTAGGCTTAGAGTTTTTGCAGATATAATTAGACACTAAAGAAGAGTCGACTCCTCCACTAACAATAGAAGCAAATTTTCTATTATGTGGTATCATTTGCTTTATATTATGATTAAAAAGATAATCCAATTCTTCTACTAAGTCTTTTTCTTTTCTTTTTGAGTTATGGTTATATTCTGTTTCACTTATCAGATCACCTAATGATGAAATTGATAATAATTTAAATTTAAAGTTCTTTAGATTTAATGTTTTTAAATGTCCAGGTTCTAAAATCTTAATATTATTAAAAATTGTTTTATCAAATTGTATTAAATGTCTAGTATAAAAATAGTTCTTTAAAATACTTTTGTTTATTTTTACTTCTTTTGTATAGTGTATTATTGAATTTATTTCTGATGATAAAATAATAGTGTGATTATCTTCATAGATATAAATAGTTTTTTCACCTTGTGGGTCACGACTTATTATAAGTTGTTTTTTTACTTTATCATAAATTACAAAAGCATACATGCCGTCAAGTAAAGAATTCACATTGAGAATATTTATTTTATCAAATATATTTACAAGAACATTTGTATCAGAAATTTTTTTATCTATATCTGAATTTAAATATTCTTTTGATAGATGTTTATAGTTATAAATTTCTCCATTAAAAACTATGAGTTTATTTTTAGAATTAGAGTAATGTTGGCTAACATCTTTCTTAATTTTACCCGTCATAGATAAAACAACCTGGCCCATAAAAATATTTGGGGTGATCATTTTAGAAAAGCGCCAATCTGGGCCCCTTTTATTCATTTGGTTTAAAGAGCTTTTACACCTTTCAATATTTAAAGGATTTTGTTTTTTATTTATAACTACAAAAAAACCACACATTATATTTTATTTTTTATTTTATTTATAATTAGCTTCTTAATCCTATTTTCAGAATCATAAGCCAATATTTCTTTTGAATATTTTTTCACAATAGAAGACCATTTTTTATCAGGGTAGTTAATTATTTTTTTTACTATTTTTTCAAAATCGGCATAACTAGTTGAGTTTGTCCAAAATGGACCTTTTCTCTTATATTTTAAATATGTTCCTTTTTCAGGAAAATGAGAATAAAAAGCAGCAACTTTTATACCTTTTGAAAGAGCTTCAAAACCAAGTGTGCCATGGGTAAAAACTATCATTTGAGAATTATCTAAATGCTGATAGCTTGAATTCAAACTTGTTTTGGCTAGATAGGTCCAGTTTCCCATTGAATATGTTTTACGATAAAAAGACTCTTCATCATAATTGTTTCTGCCTAAAAAATTTATTTTAATATTATTTTCTTTACCAAATCTTAACAAATTTTTAAAAACTTTTTTTTCATCGTCGATAGTTTCGATATATTTTCCACTACAAATAAAAGTAATTTTATTTATTTTCTTTATTTTTTTCTTTTTAAATTTTTTAAAATTGTTTTTTGTACTTCCTAAAGCATAGTAGTTTCCATCAATAAATTTAGACATATCATCTATGTTGTTTTGACCAAAAGTAAAAATTACATCAGCAAAAAGTTTAGAATTTGATTTTTTCAGATATTCCTTACATCTCCAATAAAAATCTTTTTTTATTCCTTTTTTATATCCTGCATAAGCATTTTTTGAAATTGCAAATTGATCAGAAATATAAGTGGCTTTATTATAAATACTTTTTAGCTTAAAAAAGTCTAATTGATTATCAATTCCAGTATATACAATTTTTGGTGAAACAAATTCCAAAAAGTATTTAAAATAATTAAATTTTAAATTTTTAAATCCAGTATTTAGTAAAACAAAAAATAATACATAAAGATTAATATTTTCATAACGGATGTCTAAAACTTCAAATTCATTATTCTTAAAAATTTTGTCTGCAAGCCCACTTTTAATCGACATTCTATCAAAAATTAAAATTTTTTTTTGCTTTGGTCTTTTAATTGAATAACTTGCTTTTAGGAGCGCTTTTAGTTTGGTTAACATTATGATACTACAAGAAAGATTACTAATATTAATTAATCTGTATATCAAGATATTAATATAAAACTTACAAAATATCTATAATGTTCATTATTTGAACATGACCATGATTACTTTTGATGGAATATAAAAAAAACCCCAGCCACATCGACTGGGGTAATAAAATAAATATCAATAGTCTTTTGAATTTTCCAAAAATTTTTTTCAGTGCATAAATCAAGCCAATTGAGCTATTAGTACTGGTCAGCTACACGCATTACTGCGCTTCCACATCCAGCCTATCAACGTGGTGGTCTACCACGGCTCTATAGGAAGAACT
>Ga0209534_10000537_pt1 | contig 43620 bp, 38 predicted proteins | sample COG_07_FD_184751 | JGI IMG/M metagenome (GOLD analysis project Ga0209534, IMG submission 184751) | Pelagic Microbial community sample from North Sea - COGITO 998_met_07 (SPAdes) (version 2) | ecosystem: Environmental > Aquatic > Marine > Neritic zone/Coastal water | place: Helgoland, sampling...
AGTAAAACTTGTATATACGAAAATTGTATATTACAACCATCTTATAACACCCCCGGGGAGAAAAATGGTTTGTATTGTAAGAGTCACAGATTAGAGGGAATGGTGGATGTAAAACATAAAACCTGTATATACGAAAATTGTATATTACAACCATCTTATAACACCCCCGGGGAGAAAAAAGGTTTGTATTGTAAGAGTCACAGATTAGAGGGAATGGTAGATGTAGTTAGTAAAACTTGTATATACGAAAATTGTATATTACAACCATCTTATAACACCCCCGGGGAGAAAAATGGTTTGTATTGTAAGAGTCACAGATTAGAGGGAATGGTGGATGTAAAACATAAAACCTGTAAAAGTGAATGGTGTGATACATCTGTGACAAAAAAATACGAAGGGTATTGTCTATTTTGTTACATGCATATATACCCAGATAAGCCGGTAACACGAAACTATAAAACAAAGGAGAACGCTACAGTAGAATATATTAAAAGCAAGTTTCCAAATGTAGATTGGATCACTGATAAAAGAGTAAGTGAAGGTTGTTCAAAACGGAGACCAGATTTGCTCTTAGACTTGGGTTACCAAATATTGCTGATCGAAATTGACGAAAATCAGCACATTGATTATGATTGCAGTTGTGAAAATAAGCGCATTATGGAATTATCTGAAGATTTAGGCCATAGACCAATTGTGTTTATACGTTTTAATCCGGATGCATATGTTAAAAATGGAGAGAAAATCACATCATGTTGGGGTATACATAAAAATGGTATTTCTGCAGTAAAAAAATCAAAAGACACTGAATGGAATGAACGCTTATCTACACTAGAAGAAAGTGTAAAATATTGGACCAATCCTGAACATGTGACAAATAGGACTATTGAGACAATCCATCTGTTTTATGATACAGAAACCAGCTGAAGCGGGTGGAAGCCTTGTGCTTACCTGAATATGCTAGAATGATACTTTCGTGCCAATCGTCCATCGACCCATCCACTTTGTCCCTCTTGATTGACGAATTCATGGTGGTTTCCTTCATGTTCCTTACCTTGAGTATCCATTATAATATCCACCAAACAATTATTGTCTTCAGAAAAAAGACTGGAGTGTGCTTTATATTGTCTTTCTAACTCTTCGAATACCAACGTATGCATTGGACACATAGAACGGTTTTCACCTGTCCTGGCTAATATTTCTTGATACGGTTTATATGTTTTCAAGTGATGAATCGGGGAAAGAGTTTTGTCAAGTCGCATAAACGCTACATGTGAAGCCCAATTATCTGTCTGGTCGAATATATGAGTGCAGTAAATAACTGAAGCCCCGCGTTTTTTACACTCAGATGTGAGATAATCAAATAATCGTGTTCGTGAAAATATATCCAAATCTGCTGCAAACTCATCAATCACACAAAATGTGAATGGTCGCAATAGCTTTATCATTATTCTCACTTTCTTACGCTGTCCATCAGAGCATTCATGCATTCGCCAGTTCAAGTTGATACCCAGCACACGGACTAGTTCATTTCGTCGTTCTAGAAATTCTTTTTGCCATTTTGCCATCATATCTCCTGCTGCTATATCCATTGTATAAGGGCAAATGCCTTCAAAACCACTTCTTCTTCTGTTCCATTGTCCACCCAAGTATGCTACACCATTATGTTGATCATTTGGTTTTGCGTTTCCATTAATGTCAAATTCATCATACTCTAAATTCAAAAAAATTTGTCCAGTCAAAATACGTAGTAGTGTGCTTTTTCCTGCACCATTAGCTCCTGCTAAAATCACCTTTGCATTTGGAGGGATTATACAATTAAGTCCAGTAATATTTTCTTTCTTTTTTTCATATGAGAAGCTGAGATTTGTAATCTTTACAATTGGGGCTTCTTTTTCGTTTATTAGTTCCATTGTCTAAATGATTCAATACAGTAAGTTCTGATATTAATTACTAAAAATAAACACAATGTCGAAGCTTTGTGCATACCAGACTCGGTATCCAAGTGGTTTTGTCAGCCACATCCCTGAATCCAGATTATTACGGGTTCGAACGTGAAAATGTCCATTAAATAAAGGGTATAGAAAAATTGATGAAAGTGGTTCCATGGATAACAGAGTCAAAATCACTAATTCTTCCTATACACACATATCAAATGACAGCATTTTGGAAAGCAGTAGACGTATATGATATTTTACGTATCTTACAGGAGTATGGAAGCATTCATGAATTGCTTTCTACTACCAAGTATTTTGCCGGAGCACGAAGATGTGTATTGTATTGGAGAATGAATAGAACCGTTTCAATAAAGTATTTGTATGATCCTTTGTTTAGAACAGCAGTCCATGGTATTGTAGAAAATAGTCGTAATCAGTTGAGTTTGGTGTTTGATTCTTGTGCTATGACAGATGTAAGTGCACTCAGTAATGTGCATTCGTTGATATTGTATAAGTGCAAGTATTTAGTAGATGTAAGTCCATTACGCAATGTGCATGTCTTAATGTTGGGCTACTGCAATAAAGTAGTAGATGTAAGTGCCTTGAAAAATGTCCATTCATTAGTATTATGTCATTGTAAGAGGATTACAGATGTAAGTGTATTGACTAATGTGCATGTATTGAGAATATACTTTGACTCTAAAATCAGTGCAGCCAAAGCTCTTTTAAAGAAGAATGATGAAGGTAATTTGGAGGCCTTCAGATTATTCAGAAGTAAGGAACATACTAATATTCCTCAATATATAGCGACAAGGAGGAGGGGAACCTAAAGGTTCCCCTAAACCCCTCCGTTCCACGAAGGGAACCCACTTATAATAATAGCAATTCGCGGAGCAGGGGGGTAAGGGGATGTAATCCCCAAATGGTATTAATTAAAGGGTATAGAAAAATTGATGAAAGTGGTTCCATGGTAACAGAGTCTTAAAAAAACCTCATATATACACATATCAAATGACAGCATTTTGGAAAGCAGTAGATGTATATGACATCTTACGTCTCATAAAGGAGTATGGAAGCATTCGTGAATTACTTTCTACTACCAAGTATTTTGCCGGAGCCAGAAAGTTTGTTTTGCATTGGAAAATGGATTACTTATTTTCGCTAAAACGTCATTTTGCGAAGTTAACCTATAACTTTACCATCAATGGCCAAATGACAACTAATTGCGAAGGCATATACTGCACAAATAGTATGACACCAGATGAAGCCCTGCATTTGTGTTTAAAAGTAGACGATAATCATATTTCACTTTGGACTTTAGGCATAACGGAAAAACAGATTGAAACCTATTTTGAAATAAGCGGACTGATAATCGAGTCTTCGCATCTACGTCTACAGTTATTTTATGAAGCAATGGTCCATGAAAATGTCCGTTTCAATGTGATAATGCATCCCAATACCAAGACAATAAAATCAATACATATGTGTATTGTTTTTAGATTTACGTTCAAAAGGAGTGTTTGTTTGGAGTTCATAAAAAAGAATGACATTTCCATGGATACTTATACTTTAATGTATTCTTTGCACGGTATACCACTTATACATAAGAAACCACCACCTGTTACTGCTAAAAACGAAATGAATAAAAATAATAAAATCGATAAGAATAATGCAATAGATAGAAAAAATTTGCGAATCAATAGGCGCCGTCGTCGTGGAGTGTCCATATTACCTTGGGGGGCCATTCAAAAATGGACGCCCCGTCCAATCTAGGCATTTTTAATATTTAACAAAAATTGTATTTTTTTCATTCAAAAAATTGAATAAAGGTGTATACTTTTTTTTCGAAAGTAAAAAAACAAAATATGAGTGATCACATTTCTGAACAAGTTAAGGAAAGTATAAATAAAAGGGTTCGTATTAATTACGAGTTAGAGGAACAGTTAGTAATGATAGAAAACGCACTCATACTCAAAAGCCAGTTTAGACTACTCAAACTTACTAACAAAGTTAATATTTTTGATAACCAAGAGATAATCGCCTCAATGGTGGTTGCTAAATTCAAAAATAGAAAATGTATCAATATTATGGTGATAGCACTAACACAGTCTGGGAAAACAGGGAGTATGTGTGCTACAATAAAACAGTATATGGAAGATTCCGGTAACTTAATGTCAACTGATAATATTTATATTATCACTGGATTATCCAGTTGCGAATGGAAAGAACAGACAAAAGAACGGATGCCTGCCAGTATACAATCAAGGGTATATCACAGGTGTGAATTACCTGAAACATTTGTCAATGAAATTAAAAATAAAACGAACGTTCTTATTATTATGGATGAGATTCAAGTTGCTGCAAAAAAAGGTCAAACTATTTATAATACATTTGAAAAAGCTGGTTTGTTGGATAAGTCCTATTTGTATGAAAATGACATAAAAATAGTAGAATACACTGCAACACCAGACGGAACCGTTTATGACCTAATGAAATGGAATGATGCATCAGATAAAATAATAGCAGAACCTGGAGAGGGATACACCAGCTCATATGACTTATATGAGAAAAAAAGGGTAAAGCAATATAAAGACCTATGTGGCTACAATAAAGAAACTGATGAAGTAAATCATTCTGTATACGACAACATTAAAGAAATTCAAGAAGATATAAACAACTATAATAAATCTGTATATAAGCCTCTATATCATATAATCAGAACGAAAACAGGTCTTGCACATAAAAAGACTATTGAAAATTTCAAAAAAATATTTGACGTAGATTCCTATAATTTCATAAACTATGACAGAACAAGTGATATTGTAGATATTAATAATGTTTTAATAAAAAAGCCAGAAAAACATACATTTATTTTCATTAAAGAAATGTTAAGATGTGCCAAGACACTAAAAAAAGAATTCTTAGGTGTATTATACGATAGATACAATAAATTTCCAGATGACGCAGGAGTTATTCAAGGATTAGTAGGTCGTGATACTGGCTACGATAACAATGGCATTAGTATAACCTATACTAATGTAGAAAGTATCGAAAAGTATCATAAATTATGGCTTAAAGAATTTAACGACAATACGATTAATTGGAAATCAAAGACGACCAAATACACAAATGGAATTCTATCGGGGAGAAACACTTTTAATAATCCAGATTATTTTGGCTTTTCAGATTCAGAATCAGATTCAGATTCAGATTCAGATTCAAGTGAACCCGAGCCTATAATCAAAAAGTTCAGTAGTCAAGAAGAAGCAAAGTCATTTTATGTAAACAATTTAAAAGCGACAATGAAAGGAAGAGGGCCAAACAAAGTGAAACCAAATTGTAACGGCTATTATGAAGCTACAATTCGTTCGAAAAAAGGTATTTACACTTGCGATGAGATATTTACCGAAAGGCGTCAAGGTCTGTCCGAAAATAAGTTTAGATTTTACCCTTGTTATAAAGATATAAATGATAAAAGTAGTTTAGAATGGCATCTCGTCTACTATGCTTAAATGCACAAGCATAATTTTTAATATTTAATGATTTTGTATTTTTTACTCTATTTTTTTATATTTTCTACCAGAAAGTGGATGACGCATATGGCTTTCAATAAGCGATGGGTCGGTCACTTCAAATTCGCTACTGTAGACCATCAGACCCGATATAATACCAGTAAAGACACCAATCCCTATTACCAAAGGCCAACAAAATGGAAGCAATGGGGAAAAATAAATTGCCACGCAGGTGCTACTGCTCATTCCTACACCAAAACCAATCAATGCACTATTTTTTGCGTGATAATCCATAATACAGTATTTTGCAGTAGAATATAGGGTTGCTTTTATGTTTATTTATTATGTCATTCTTGTGTAACTATTTTTTTCTATTAAGTTTAAACATTTTCCATAAATCGATAGGTTTCTTTTTCCTTGCTGTTTTCTTTACTGGTAGCTTCTTTTTCCGAGGCTGCTTCAATATATGTTCAAACTGCTCCAGTTGTTTCCCCAGATTGCGCTTTTTGAATCGTTCTCTCACTAAGTCGACGTATTTGTATACTTCGTCTACCTTGTTTTCATCCATGCATTTTCTCATTGCATATAGCTCTTGTTTAGAACCAATAAATCGCCTCACATTCGGCATCTGTTTATTTTCTTCTACCGATTTTGTCATACTGTAAATGAATATATTGCTATAATCTTGGAAAAAATGGGATTTTGATCCTATACTACCGTTTTCAATTTTTCACTTTTTACGAAAAATTGAAATTCATGTAAGAAAAATATTTATATAAGAATAACATTTATATAAGAAAAACCAAAACTCATAACAATCAATCACAATGCCACATATCGTAGTTAATATCAATACTGTCAATATCGAGAACATATGTTCTTTCTACAATAATCATAAAAAACAAGAATGGAATAAACTATACCCTTTGGTTCGGGCCGAGGGTGGGTTCTGTATTCCTGTAGAAGGTTACGAAGAAGAGGAAGTAAACTTGAAAGATAACAGTAGAATCAAGCAAGTAAGATGGAACCGCAAGCGACTATTTACACCAGCAGGATGCTACAAACTGACGGAAGAAGAACTGGGTCTACTGCACAAAGCCATGGTGCACGAACATGGAGAAGAACACGTATTTTTGGAAACAGGGCCATTGTATAAATAGGAGGATTTTTAACACTTAAGTAAACTCTTAGAGTTTTTTTTTATGGGAGGCATCGAAGTAACCTTCATCTATTTTTTTATACCACATTTCTTCATAATTATACATATGCTGATATAAAGGAGTTTGTTTTATATCTTCTTCAGTCATCTGTATTACATTATTCTCATTTTGTTTTTTAGGTATCTCATTCTCTTTGGAAAAACAAAATTTACCCTCCAAACAGTTTTGACAATGGGAAGATAAATGTGGACGACGCTGATTCCTATGCCTATGTTTCAATACTTTCTGTATATGTCGTGGTGGATTATTGGTATTGTAATGTATTATTTTAGGCAAGCATTTCGTCTTCTCGCATGATTTACATAGTTGATAACTATTGCGGTCAAAATTACCACTATACCATTTGCGACCACATGGATTACAAGTATACTCTCCGATTCTTCCTTTGTCCATTCTTACTACTATACAGAATGTAATTTGTTATGTCTTTATATGAGTTTTAGGGGAACCTAAAGGTTCCCTTACACCCCTCCGTTCAACGTTAGGGCGAGCGAAGCGAGCCCACATATATAGCAATTGGGAAGGGGCTGTAAGCATCCTTTAATTAAAGGGTATAGAAAAATTGATGAAAACTGAATCTAAAATTAAAAGGAGGTAACTCAAGTCATTATTTACAATAACAATGACAGCTAAAACAACAACCATGACAACAAACAACTACTTATACAATCTTCCTGTAGAATTACAACGGCTTATTTACGAATATGATCCTACTTATCACGAGAAGTGTAAAGACGTAGGAGCTGAAATAATGAATAAGAGTTATTTAGTGACTGAACGTTATTTTATGGTCGTTTCTGATAAGCCGATAACGAAAAGAAAGCACAAAAAGATTGTAAACGCCTTTACCAAACATGCTCCAAAATATTTACCCAAAGACAAGCAGATAATCAAATGGAATTATTATTATGAACCTTGGTGGATAGAATATATCACCAATGACAGAATCTTTCCAGTCTCTCTTCATAATTGGCCATTCGCTAATGTAATGAATCTTATCAACGAATTCTCTGTTCTTGATAAGGGTATTCGTATGTGGGATAAAAAAGAGCTTGTTGAAATGATCTATAGAAATATAATAGAAGAGGATGGAATAGATGGACCTCCAGAGGGTTTGGAATTGGAAAACGACGGAGTGACGTTAGCATTAATAGCATACCTCGACAAATTTAACTAATTTTACGTATTTTACAATTTTTAACATTTAAGTAAACTCTTAGAGTTTTTTTTCTGGGCGAGCGAAGCGAGCCCACACGAATAGCAATTGGCGGAGCCAGGGGGTAAGGGGGATGGAATCCCCCTAGTGGAGCCAGAGGGTAAGGGGGATGGAATCCCCCTTTAATTAAAGGGTATAGAAAAATTGATGAAAGTGGTTCTACACTATAAAGGAGGCAAAACAAGACATGCACCCATGAAAGTTATTCCCGAATACGCTTTATTTCAACAATACATCAGGGCTCAAATGGACGAAAAAATGTCATACATACCTTCAGTATCCAAAATAGAAGTTTGGAAAAAGAATTACCATGTCCTTGTAGAAATGATTGAAAAAAACAATAGGTTCCCATTTACGTGCTGTGTAACAGAGAATGACAGAAAATTCCGATTATGGTTTGAAAAGCAAAAAGATTGTTACAATGCACTGGGTCCTGAATACAGTAAAAGAATTATGACTGTCCCAGAGGTTCATCATATGTGGAAAGATGCAATAGAAAAATACAATCTCTATTACATTTACAACCTGTATAATGATATCAATGAATGGAAGGATACTGCATGTCGGCTTATTCATTTTATAAATGAAAACAACTACGCTCCAGGACACTACAATGACATTTCTACACCAATGGAAGAAAAAAAACTCTCCATGTGGGTCAAGAGTCAAAACAAAAGTTTCAACAAATCAGGGTATTTACAAAGTAAAGGATTGATGAAGATCCCGAAAATATACAATTCATGGAAATCTATTTTCGAGCAAAAGAAGCATTACTTGTCCAATAAATATAGACCTTTACAAAAGTGGAGAGCCAATTTGAGAAAGTTAAAGGAATTCATAAAAGAGAATAACAGACTACCTTCAGTTCTTTTAGAAGCAGAACTCTACACTTGGGTGCAAAAACAAAAAGACGATTTTACCAACTTAAATATGCAATACGTCGAAATGTATGAAGAATGGAGACGAACTGTAGAAGAAAATGACTGTTTCCGAAAAAAGAGTAAGATTGGAGTTCAAGATAATATTACGAACGAAGACACCCCTCGGAAAAAAAGAAAAGTAACATTTTACGATGGTTATACAAGGACACCACGTTATTGGGTAATGAATAAAAAAGAAAGCAATCTAATAATCGAACAATTTACTCGTTTGACCAATGAAAATGAAAACTATTTGACCTACGATGAGTTATGTAGCTGGGACTTCATCAAGTATCTCATTGGTCAATATGGAGAAGAGAAAGTAGCAGAAAAAATAGCCAGTGTTTCGAATACACCCCCTGTCAATGTATATCAATTTAATATTATTGTAGATGAATTATTAGAGTTATTACATTATGATATTGTTAAGTTCTAAAACAACTTTCTTTTTTTCCACATTGGTGATTTTTTTATAGCATAAGTGTATAACATGGATTATAAATACTATACTTCTTTAGATGGTGTAACATTGGACTTATCGAACCAATCGTTGGTAGATTTAGATACACCACCAGTTTCTATTGGTTATAATGTATATATTAATAATGACGGGACACATACTTTCATTAGTGCGAAAAAATCAGTAAACAGCACATATAATGGTGATGTATTTGTGTATGTCTACAATTCATCTTCCAAGACATGGTCATATCAAACTTCCTTCTACAATCTAGTTTATAATGGTTCTACTGCATTCCAAAATCATGAAGGCAATACGGGCGCCAATCCAGCGAACTTTGGTAAGATTGTTAAAACCAATAATAATGCGACCATTGCTTATATTGGTATACCAGGATATCGCACTGCAAGTAAAGACTGTGGTGCCATTGCCATTGTTGAAAGAAGCAATACAACATGGTCTTTTTTACATTTCATAACCAATGAAAACTCAGGTGGTTCCACTATTTTAGCGAACCAACGATTCGGAAGTGCAATAGCAGTAGGTGGTTCATCATTATTTGTAGGAACATCCACCTCTTATAGTTATGCAAATGCTGGTGTATATTTTTACGATATTAGTGGAACAACTTATACAAAAGACCATACGTTTGATATCAAACCAACCGATACCACCGCAACCGCAAATTTCGGCACAGGATTAGCATGTAGTAGTGATGGTATGAGACTATTTGTAGCGTCTGATTATTATGCTCATGAAGTGGATTCCACTAATTATTACACTGGCGATGTCCATATTTTCTACTATAATTCATCTATTAGTTCATGGGTTCTGATCCAATCATGTTATGACACAATCAAAAACAATGTAACTGGAGCAGCAATTGCAAATGGTAGTGGAATCGGGAAACAATTGGAAATTGATAGCACTGGTAGTAAATTACTTATATCTACAAACTTAACCAATCTTCATGGTAAATATGGAATGGTTTTTTACTTACAATATGAAATAAATGGTTCTACGGAGAGCTATGCATTTAAGCAATACCTGAGAAGTCCAGTATCGAATTCCATTTCCAAACCATTTGGGGAATCATTGGCAATCAGTTCCGATGGTAATTATATGGCAATAGGAACATTGAGTATAAATATCAATATATATCATTTCGACACTACATCTTACTGGCAAGAAAATGAAACCATTTCTCAATCTATTATTGATGATATATCGTCCAATGAATATACGAATACTACAATGCTTGACAATTATGCAAATTCTCTAAGTATGAACTCGGATGGTAAACTAATGGCTTTAGGTATATCCAATTATCGCTACAATAATCCTAGCACGATATCAGGAAAAGTTAGTGGCCAAGCATTTGTATATTATGCAAAAGTCTTACAATCAATCACATCATTTGAAGATATTGACCATGGTTACGATGTTACAGCTACTTTATCTTCGTCAAGTAATGGAAGTGGTAATCCCAATTATTTTGACCCAGAAGCTTCTACTTTAATCAATACTATTTATCAGTTTGTGATGACGAATAAAGTGAAAATTATCGGATTGGGTTCGAAAGCATTGGCAGTCCGATACCCGGAAGATAGTATTTATGTCGAGACCACGAAAATAATACAAGTGAATGGAAGAACAGTAGACCAATATATTGATTACACTGATGCAATTTCAACACAAGGGTTTATTGGTATTGGTCAAACATCTGGTCTTATTTATGAAACACGAAATGTGGAAAGTGGAGAACTGTCGAAATTGAGCACAACCTTAACGATATCTGGAGACACTATATCATATGACCCAATTTCGAACGAGGTCGAGGGCGTAAAGGCAGGGATTTCTACAGTCACATTGTCTCAATCGGGTGATTCTTATTATAATGCAGTAGCAAGTCCTATTGTATTAACATATGATGTATCTGCAAACTGGTCGAATGCATATCCTGGACAATATAATCCTGGTTATACCCCAAGCGAAGGAGGAATGACATTTGGCGTTCACGATGGACTGGAAATAAATCCATCAGATGCTAGTATTGGAGAGAAATTGGCATTTGGTTTCAGTAAAAAAGATGCAAATGAAACAGTAACATACAGTATACCATTGATGGAAAAAGAAATGACCAACGAATTAAAAAGGACTTTACTGAAACGTGATGTCGGAACATTTCAAATGGAAATCAAAGATGTAAGTGGAGTCGATTATATGGCTGTTTCTCTCCATGATGTATCAAAATTAGGAACCTATTATAATAAATTGAGTTCTGAAGATGGAGCACGCATCGTCGATTTAGAAAATAAAACCGACTTTTTCCAAATTGAAAAATACAAATCATCAGGTGGTGGGGATTATGTGAAGAATACCAGTGATTATGTTTCAGTGCGATTATATCACCCATATGATACATTAATCATTTACCATATTGACAGCACTGGAACTACGATGACTGAAGTAACAACCGATAATTTTCCAGATAGCCAAATATTGAGAGAACATTCTACAAGTGATTATTGGTATGTGAAAATGCCATTTTCTACCGGTATTGGAGGAACAGAATCAATTCCAAGTGGAGTAATTTGCTTTCGAAAACATAGTGTGGTTGAATGCGATCAAGGACCAGTAGAAATACAAGATATTGATACTTCCTACCACACCATTCAAAATATGCGGATTGTATCAGTAACCCGAAGTCTTAATTCTCAAGGAGAAATTTTATATGTTCCGAAAGATACGTTTGGAAAAAATACCCCGAATCGGAATACATATATTAGCTTTCTGCACAAAATCAAACACAATGGTGCGTATACAAAAGCTATTGATTTGTATAGTTTATATCCAGACAAAATGGAAATTGTAAATTACCGGGGTGTAATGTATAATGTTCTATTGGAGTCTTATGATAGTATTATCGTAAATGGATGCACTGTAGAAAGTTTATTTCCGAACGATGATATTGCCAAACTATATCGAAGTGTATTGAATAATAAACAATATAGTTCATCAAATAAACGAGACATTATTAATCTCTACAATAAAAAACTAAAACTAACTAAATAAATATTTATTAGAATAATATAGCGATGAACATATTACGCACATCCAAGTTAATATCCTCGAATCAACAACTAATAATCGGTTCGGTGGAATCTTTTTGTAAGGAGCACTTAGTCCCAATTGTTCGTGAGAATTATAAAAATGAGTATTTTGATAAGCAATTATACAAAGAGTTCGGCAAAGTAGGGATTTTAGGGTCTACAATCACAGGCTATGGATGTTTGGGCGAATCATACAAAACCTATGGATTGATTGCAAAGACCATAGAAAAAGTAGACAGTGGATTTCGTTCCATGGTAAGTGTGCAGTCATCATTAGTCATGTATCCAATATTCAAATATGGCAACACATTATTGAAAGATAAATACTTGGTCGATTTAGCAAAAGGAGAGAAAGTCGGTTCATTTGGCCTAACCGAACCAAATGCTGGCTCAGATACATCTCAGTTGTCTACTGTTGCTGTAGAAAAAGATGACCATTACTTATTAAATGGCACCAAGACTTGGATTACCAATTCACCTATTGCAGATGTCTTTGTAGTATGGGCAAATATGAACAATACAATACATGGATTTATATTGGACCGAACTATGGTGGGAATAACAACACCGAAAATAGAAGGGAAAATGTCATTGAGAACGTCCATTACGGGTATGATTTTCATGGATGATGTAAAAGTTCCAAAGGAAAACAAATTGTCCGTAGAAGGATACAAGGGACCATTTAGTTGTCTCAATAGTGCCCGTTTAGGAATCGCATTTGGCGTCCTTGGTGCATCTGAGTTTTGTATGGAGAAAATAATTGAATATTCAAAAGACAGAACACTTTTTAATCAAAAATTGGGAGAGAAACAACTATTTCAATACAAACTTGCTCATATGATATCTGAATATAATTTGGCACTTCTCTCTTGCTTACATGTGTCTGAAATAGTAGATGAAGATAAAATGTATCCAGAAGCAATTTCTCTACTAAAACGGAATTCGTGTTCTAAATCTCTCGATATTGTTCGTGAATGTAGAGATATATTGGGCGGCAATGGTATTACCGATGACTACGATGTTTTCAGACATATGTGTAATTTAGAAACGGTAAAAACATACGAAGGAACACATGATATTCATTCATTGATCATAGGAAATTATGTAACAAACATGAAAGCATTTTAGTCAGAAAAAGTATAAACATTATTATTTCTACAGTAACAGTAGAAATGATATTATCTTTTTTATTTCAACAACCCAGTGTGCGTCTATTGCCACTCTATCTTTACAATAACATGGAACCGAAGCATGAACTGTTAACTCCTTATACTGGAAGTTATGCCGAACATGGTGCAAATATGAAATATCCTCTACCGTCATATGGACCTGTAGTCGAGCCTGATACACAATTGGAGCAAATACGTGAGCACTTGGAAATACTGGAAATCGTGCGCCAATTGGAATGTCCTTATTTGCATGATATCCAGAAAATGAAAATAGTAGAAATGGTCGAACAATGTAAGAAACAATCAAAATATGAACCAAATTTATTCAAGGGATTAGAATCGGAAATGGAATCATTCTAAAGGGGCTCGCTTCGTGGAACGGAGGGGGTCAGGGGAGCCTTCTAAAGGAGCTCGCTTCGCTCGCCCTACGTGGAACGGGTGGGGGTCAAGGGAGCCTTCTAAAGGAGCTCGCTTCGCTCGCCCTACGTGGAACGGAGGGGGTCAGGGGGAACCTTTAGGTTCCCCCTTAGGTTCCCCCAAAAATAAATATATATGGAATTATACAATACATACATCTAAACCAATATGTATTGTATTTTAGGAGATTGCAATAAAGAAATATGTCATCATTGTTTTCCAGTAAAAAAATGTTCCTATGGTCATTCGCATTGTGAAGAAAACGGGATATTCAAAGAAATTTACCATGAAAATCGTATTGTGGTCACTGGTTGTGCGGGTTTCATCGGAAGTCATTTATGTGATAAGTTATTACAAATACCCAATATAGAAGTCATTGGCATTGACAATTACGACCCGTATTATGCAGTAGAAAATAAGAGGTCCAATATAGGACTATTGAAATCCAAATATGAAAACTTCACTTTCTTACAAGAAGACATTTTGACTACAAAAGCAATCCAAAAATATAAACCCCACAAAGTCGTGCATTTAGCATCATTGGCGGGGGTTCGGAATTCTTTGAAAAAACCAGAGGAATACGTGAAAGTCAATGTCCAAGGGTTTGTAAATATTTTACAACAGTGTGTAGATAACAATGTAATGAATGTCGTTTATGCCAGTAGTAGCAGTGTATACGGAACGAATTCCAAAGTCCCATTTACGGAAACAGACCCGATTAACCAATGTAATAGTCCATATGCTGCCAGTAAAAAGGCCATGGAGAGTTTTGCACAAACATATAGTCAATTGTATAATATCACCACAATAGGACTACGGTTTTTCACAGTATATGGTCCTCGTGGTCGCCCTGATATGGCACCATATAAATTCCTACATGCATTGAAAAACGACATTCCAATCGATAAATATGGAGACGGAAGTAGTATGCGTGATTATACTTATGTAGGTGATATAGTAGAAGGAATAATGGGAGCATTGCATAATAAAAATTTACGGAAATGCGAAGTATATAATTTAGGAAACAATAGCCCGGTTTCTTTGAATGAGTTTATTGAGACATGTGAGAAAGTGACTGGAAAATGTGCAATTATTAACCAAATGGAAATGCAATTAGGCGATGTATCATGCACGTATGCTAATATAGAAAAGGCACGCAAAGATTTAGATTATAATCCTACAACTAAATTGGAAGATGGCCTATACAAATCATTGTAGACGTCTTCGCCAATACATGTAATTCAATATATTTTTTACAAGTATAGCGGCGCAAACATGTATATTTCTTCTCGTGGCGATAGATATGGTGCAAATTCAATACCCTATATTTCTGCACTTTTTTTATCTGACTGTAAAAATACCCCACTTTATCATAATTGTGATCACAACTGCCATAAATACAAAAATACCATAATCCATCAATATTTAGAAAAAAAAACCAGCCCTACCACTGACCAAACTATAATAAACAATAATTTACACAAAGATGGGTCAATCTGGAATTATTATATTACAAATCAAATACACGGCCATTTAAACAAAACGTTCCCAGATGTATTTCATGATTCAACTACATTTCATGAATTGCGCAGTATGTATTTTGACAAATATGGCAATGATTCAATTACATCTAATGCTACTGTTATTCATGTTCGATTGGACGATTTATTCAGTCATGGAACCAAAAACCAAGAATTTATTGGGACTGATAATTTAATCAAGCTAATAAATCGTGCTCAAGAAATGTTCAATACGGAAATATTCTTAATCACATCACCAAATCAGAGAGATAAAGACTTATGTCAAGGGGCTATAGAAAAAAGTAATTATACACCAGAATCGATAACACACCATGTTATCGGTTCGAATGATATTGATTATGATATTTTCTTAATGCTAACGTCGAAACATTTAATAACCAGTCGCAGCACATTTTCATTCATACCAGCTTTACTGAGCAATAACAATAAATATGCATATTGCGAATGGTCTCATTACTTTCACTTATTGGGAACATACGACTTAAAATGTAGTTCATTTCCTGTAGTTGACTTTTTACAAGATGCCTAAATAGGTTTTGCGATAATCTTGGTCGGTTAATTCACGGTATTCCAATGCATCCCATAACTCGATTTTTACATTCTTCACCATGGCTACTGTTTCATCGTGTTTTTCTCTCGAAATGGATTGTATTTTTTCATAATGCCATTCAATAAACAAAGTATCTACTTTCGGTAAAACCTGATTACTATGTAAATATGGAATCAAGTCATATTCACCCCCTTCTATATCCATTTTTACCCACAACGTTTCATATTTAGGCAATTGATGTATGAATTCCACAATGTCAATTGCATCACACTCCACATAATTATTTGCACTTACTCCATTTGTAGTTTTATCACTATATATGGACGAACCATCATTTCCTACCGTAGATACATATAATTTTTGTTTGCAATTCTTTGTATAGGCTATTTTAGGAATAATGGAAATACGCTCATCACTTTCGTATTTTCTCAAATGGTTGTAAAAATAGGGATGTGGTTCGAATGAATAGATTTTATAATCAGTGATATTTTTGCTGTTCAAAATTGTTTTGAATTTTTTGATGGAGCATCCATCATTTGCACCGAGGTCGATTATGATATGCATTTTTTATAGTATAATCGTTTTTTCATTTTAAATTCTTTTTATATTTCTATTTTTGGTCATTTTTTTCATCATAATAAATCTTGTATCTTTCTTTGATTCCAGGATTGTCTAAATATTTCACCAAATTGGTCACTTGACTTGTTTTTTTGCGCAGTAGAAACAAAAAGTTCCATAATGGTTGGTCCCGTTTGGTTGTATACTTGGGGTTCATGTAATGTTCCCAAAATACATCAAAGTGGTCTCTGGTGGGTCGATGCTTTGGACAATACACGAAAAACCAGTTCTCTCGAAACAAGATAGTTTGTTGTAGGTCGATTTGAGGATCCAACATATACAAAAAATCCAATGCTCCATTAATATTGGCCGCACTATCACAACACCCTGATATTATCTTTTGTGCCTCGAAATAAATACTATTAAATTCGTCTTTATGGAAAGTTTGGACCAGGGCCAAATTATCATCACTTGCTTGATTGAGTGCATCTTGTGCAATTGCATTCCAGTCTACTGTCGGATTCAACTGTAGATAATGGTCAATGTATATGATACTATCATAATGACAATTGGTTCGCAAAAAGTAGTTGTGTAGTTGAAACTTATAATAACGTGAGTGTTGCACATCATTTTCGATTCTACTGTCAGGTTTTTGCGATACATTTACAATTGTCCAATGAGAACCTACATATGGGACTAATTCTAATTCATTGAGGTTTGTAAATAAATAGTAATCAATATCGTCAGAAACTTCATTCTGGACAGACGTTTTTGGTTCGACCCGTTGAAATAAATCTCCCTTGGTTACAAAATAGTCTAAAGTTCCAATAAAGGAAGTGCAAATTGAAATCTTCATATTGATGATTATAGAGATTTCATTTATAGTAGTCTTTATGCTTTTTTCGCCTTTTTCTTTTTATTCTTCTTTTTATTTGATGACGATTTGTCAGCTGCGGTTGTAATGGCTCCCTCGAATTCTTTAGTCAAATCTGCAATTTGAGCATCCGATAGTTTTGTTTTCTCGGCTTTCTCTCCCCCGACGGGACGATATACTAAGTTGTTATTTCCTTGGGTTTCAAGTGCATAAGATGCGGCTAATGCGGTTTGAGATGCTGCTGCATCTTGTTTACGCTTTTCCAATTTAGCACGCATACGTTCCCGTGTTTCTTGACTTTTCATCATACGGTCTAATTTACCTGTGTCCATGCGCATATTTTTGGAGGATCCACCCATACCACCCATACCACCCATATTTTTCGCTAAATTCTGGAACATTTCATGCATTTGTTTCGAATTACCTCCCATTTCCTTCATTTTACGGAGCATGTCTCCTGCTTCTTTCATCAAATCATCTTGTGATAAATCCCCCGAGTTCATCTTTTGCTGGAACTTACCTTGGACCTTTTGCACTAATTTCATAATCTTATCTGGATTACGCATCAACTTCTTCAAAATATCTGTAGGGGCTACATTTTCACCAAAATCGGATGAGTTTATGCCTAAAGTATCTTCCAAATCCCCGCCCAATTCTTCCATCAATTCTTTTGCTAAGCTCCCCAATTTTCCACCAAATAGTCCTTTTAAATGATTATGCAAATCATCGGCATTGGGCATCTGTCCTTCAGTTGGACCATTTTCATCAGTGGTGGATTGTTTCATTTCTTCTTCCATACTCTGGAAAAAATCGTCCATTTTCTTTTTACTGTCTTCGTCCAGATTGGATTGTCCAGTAGAAGCCTGTTCATTGACATTTTGGAAAAAATCGCCTAAACCTTCCATGGCCTCGGCCAATTTCTTTTGAAGTTCTTCTTCATCGATTCCTTCAAACATATTCATGGTTTCTCCGAATTCATTTTTGTTTTGGACATTGCCGATTACAGTAAAGAGAATCAGTTGCAAATACTTCCACAATGAATTTTTCGTGGAATCACTGACACCTTCGCATCGGAATAATCGTTTGAATTCTACATTGGGTAAAAAGTTGGTATTATGGGTGCTTTCATCAGAAAAGAGTTCTTCATTTTGGTATAATATATCGAAAAATCGTTCAGGATATACAGTAAGACAATATTGATATAAATCATTCCATCCATCGGGAGTGGTATCTTTACTGTAAACCCACCATAAGGATTTATATTCTGGAAAGGTTGTATTCAAATCTTCGATAAAATCAATCATAATAGAAGGGAACTTTTCAGGCATCATTTGGTTAGTAGACTGAGTTTCCATTATTTTTATTTGTGGATATACAATATGAATAATTATTATTTATACTGTATTTAGCGAAATATAATTAAATCTGTTTTTCCGAATCATTTGCTTTCGGAACTTCTGGATTACAACCACTTGACTTTAATTTTTCGGTGATTTTTTTATTAATAACTGTAGATGAATTACAAAGCACATCAGGTATAAATGCATGCACCAGAGCACAGGTTCCTCCGACAAAATACATGGCCGATAATTCCATGGATAACCAAAAATGTGTGCTGTAGGTCATACATACTTTAGGCAAATGTTTGAATGGGAACATAGTAGTATATTTCTACAGTGGAAAAAGTGACTATATGCTTTTTAAAAGAATTGTTTCCATTCTAAATGTTTGTAATCTCTGTCGGATTGTTTAGCATGTTCCAATGGCATGACTAATGTGCTTTGGTCTCGAATGTAATTCAAGTATCCTTGTGCTTCATTGTATACTGTAGGAATTGCGTAATTCAAAACATATTGGTTTAATTTTCGGATTTGTTCGGTGACACTTTCTTGTGTTGAATGTTTAGCATATTGTAGATAAATACTACGCATAATGATTTTCAGGTTATCTACATTTTGGGGTGGCACTGATATTTTTTGGTTGGACACTTCGTATACTCCAGCACGTAGTCCATTTTGTAGGATTTGAACATTTTCTTCCGAAAAATATGCTCGTGATAGTAAAGTCTCTTCTTGAAGACCTGCAAGGGGGTCACGATATTCGGTTGCTTTGTTTTTGATAGCAATCTTTTCCGCCATTTGAAAGCGTAATTCAGGGTTACTATCGTCCATTAAGTGAACTCGGCCATTCATATTATCATATTGTAGTATAGTGTTGACAGATGCTCCTAAATTAGGATTCCATTGAACACCAATTGGTTCTTTTTCTATTTTTCTCCAGCCTTCTTGATAAGGTTCCATTATAAAGTGTCGTCATATTTTCTTTTTAGGCATATTTTAACATTAATGTAAAAAAAATTATGACATATTACCATATAGAGAAATTACCCGCAAACAAACATGTCGTTTTATTCAATGGTTCTTATAATTGCATTTGTTATCTTATTGATATCATTAATATTTGTAGGAATTTTATTACAAAACCAAGACGCCAATAAAGAATTCCCCGCCCAAGCCAATTACTGCCCAGATGGTTGGGGGGTAGATAGTAGTGGAAATTGTGCTCCTGCTACTGGTAATTTACCAAAACTTAATGGTGTTTCTGATATATCTGGCGTGATATTTACTTCTGTTGGGTCTGGGAAATTTAAACCAAAAGATGTATCTCTTTGTGATAAACGTAATTGGGCGATCGACAAAGGTGTATCTTGGGATGGAGTCTCCAATTTCAATAATTGTGTGTAAAAATATACAAAAACAAAATGGTTATTGTATATAAATTTGCCTAAAATGAAGAACCATCATCTACAACATCATCATCTATAGAAGGAGGGGGCAAGGGGGAACCTTCGGTTCCCCCCTCCCCTACTTTAGGAGTTTCTCTCAAATTAATTTCTAATTTCGAATAATGAACGGGTTCCTGAAATAGACGGACACGTCCAGTTTTGGCTTCTCGTATTGTTTCCATGACTTCGTATTCTTTTGATTGAATCTCATGATAAAACCCAGCTATTTTCTGTTCTAATCCTACTGCTGTATTATATTCACCCGAGTCCACCAAGTCTTTGACTTCCTGTAGCATAATATGAATTTCTCTCAATTGGTTATCAATGTGCTCTTGTTTTTCCTCTGAAAAATAGTAATTGTCGTAAATTTCCTTTTTCGTTTTATAAAATTCGGTTGCGGTTTGGTATGCCGCCATTTCATCTTTCGCTAAAGTTAATGCCTTTTCCTCTTCCATATGATGAAACATGGTGTCCATTTTTCTTTGAATACTCGATTGTTCTAAACCATCTATTGTGTTTTCATATGAATCCAATATCTCTCGTAGAGGGTGATAATATCCTCGATGGACTACCATTTTCCAAGGACACGGTGGGTTTGCACCACAGTAGGCACTATACTTACGGTCTTTAATTGAAAATACCATCCCTACTGCTTTTTTACATCCTACACAATTTGGTAAAATCATTTTTTTCTTTCCATTTTTCCTTCTCAAATTTTTCAAAGTGATTTCGTATTTGTTTTTGATTTCAAAATATTGGTGAACTTGGTTTATATATTCGTCCGATAATGCTTCCATTGGCTGGAAATTCATCATCATGGCATGTTGAACATATTGAAACCCATCTGTAACTGTAGTAGGAACATTTTTCAATACTAATTGACGATTATTATGATGATGAAATACTTTTAATTTAGGTGTATTGATCAAATCCAACAATACAAGATTATTATTGTTACAATATAAATTCTCAAGTGACTTTGGTAAACCAGATAGCACTGAGATTCGATTGTGTTCACAATGCAATGTCTTCAACTTATTACAAGTAAATAAACTTAGTTTGGAGAGAACATTATTGGAGACACTCAGTATTTCTAAACTTTCGGGTAAATGATCTATATCTACAAGTAATTGATGATGACAATACAAATGTTTCAGTTTTTTTGGAATATTCAATAATCGAGTAATGCGACCCTTTTGAGTGAAATACAAATATTCTAAACTGGGGAATTTAGTGGCCATTATGCCTAAATCTAAAATTCCTTCGAATGATTTGGCTACGTTGACTTCCACTAAATATTTAGCATTAGATGCTTTACCATAGGTCATCTCTAAATACGATTCAAAGTCGCCTTGCATGGCATTGGAACGACTTAGTTCATGTATATATTGATTATCACTCATGTATTTTTTATTTGATTGGTATACAATACCATAGGATTCTTCCTAATGCATATTTGTCACTACAGGTAAATGTGTCATACTATTTTCTTCGTAGTAGTTCTGTTTTTGCAATTCCAGTGATTTGATTTTTTCTAAAATGTATTTTTGGTGCTGATATATATCATTGCGTATTTCTTCTTGAGTCTTTTTACGTTGGAAACACCAATACAAAATAAATGATGCGGCTAAAATAAATATGACTACAATAGTAACGTTAAATATTTTCGAATACATTTCAATTCGATTATCATGACACTGTAGTAATGTATTATACAATGCGTGACCTGCAGAAGAGTCAATTAATTTTGGAAACTCATTGGGTATATCAATCATTGAATTCTATAATGTTAAACTATTTTTTCTAAACCCCTGGGGGAACCTAAAGGTTCCCCCATACCCCCTGTTCCACGATGGGAGCCCATGTAATAAAAATATGATTTCTACAGTAGAAAATATATTTTTGAATCCAGACTAAGAACCATCGTGGAACAGGGGGTATGGGGGATGAAATCCCCCAAGTGGAACAGGGGGTATGGGGGATGAAATCCCCCACCACTAACTGATTCCAATGAGAACCAATAAATAACTAAAAATGGCTAAACATATTGCCACCAACCATACAGGAACCACTGTTTTGTGTTTATATCCCACCCCAAATGGACGAAATGAACCATCGGGCATATAAGAAAAACTCGGTTGCAATGTATGAAAGGTTCCAAATAAAATGGCAAACAATAAAATAGCAAATGCGACTTTATAATTGCGCAACAATTTTCGTGGAATCAATTTCATTTTTCGAGAGAAAAAAATACGTTGATTTTATACACCTTTTTTATATTACTTCTACCGAAAAAAATGTCATAGAATTTCCCATCTAAAAGTCACCTCTATTTTCCATTATATCGTAATCATCGTTCTCATTTCTATATTCATTACTGTAGGATACATCAAAGTCGAAATCATATGCATCATCTTTCTCCATTTCATCTAAAGTTTCATCATCATAATCTTGTAGAGCTGCATCAGACATTTCATTCAATACATCCTTTTCATAATCATATTCTTCTTCTTCATTGTCATTATTCCATAATTTATCTACAGCTTCTTCCATTTCATCTTCTTCTTTGGTCGTCTTTAAATAGTTAGTATCTCTCGTATACTGATCGCGCTTCCCATATTTCTGCAATTGCTTCACATTTGTATAGTAATCTCCCATTCGGACTTTCTTTAAAGCCTTTTCCACCATCAATAATTTTTTATTGTTGCTTTTAAAATTCACTTGTATTTGCTCTCGTTCGTTTGCTCTTAATTTATCAATATTTTCTTGAATACTACGGTAGCGAGTAAATGTATTAGTAAATCTTACCAACGATGTATTTTTAACGGATGGATCACTGCCCACCAAGAACCGCATGAAACTTATCATTTTATGTTCTATGGTCACTTTATCCGTAAAGTCCACTATTTCAGTATCCTCGTTTTCATCATCTTTCGTTATACTTTCTATTAATGACTCTTCTATATGGACCATTCGGTAAAATACGTAGTAAATACAAAATAACATGTATTGTTTGTATAACGATTCATTCGACTCTGGGAAACAACCATGAATGAGAGAAATCGTTTCGTAAATTGACTTAAAACAAGGTTCCAATTGATTCAATATTTGTTGTAGAATCTTGTCGTCAACATATGAATTCAAACTGGTGGGTCGACTTAGTAAATAATTTTTTATCGTGACTTTATCCTGCTTATTGTATTTCCATTTAGCCATGTTCACATGCACTGAAGCAGAGCGAGTTATATAAGAGGGAACCAATACAGTAAGATAATATAAATAGTTTTTCAAGATGCGTGCCAATTCCAAATACGAGATTTCTTTTGAATTGGCCCATTTCTCAAAACAAAGCATTTTCGATTTCGATTTTTCATTAAACTCTTTTGCAAAGGCCGAAAAGTCTCTAAAGTTTCCTACTTTTGTTTCCAGAGTTTTCTTCATGGAAGCGATTTCTTTGTATAGTCCATTTTCGAGTTCAATCAAAGCATCTTCTACTGTAGAAGGAATTTCCTCTACCTTTTCTGTTGCAACTTCTCCCTTTTCTTCATCTTCTTCACGTTTTTCTTTGACATCCACTACAATATTCTTTCTCTCAAAATACTTTTCCAAAAGCTCATGTATTGTTTGAATCGGCTTGTTTACTTCCTCTGATGTTGTATTGACTAATGTATTTTGGACACACAATTTCCATTCTTCCCATGAACTCAATACTGCTCTTTTATGTTGCACTTCCAATGGCTCTACAATTTTAATAATATCGGATTTATAAACAGTAGATAATATTGATGAAAACTGTTTTACATTCATGATTGTATTATTGTTTTTCAAGAAGTGAATCTTCTCTTCGAGAGAACCATTGCGATTGTATTGTTCTGGCTTTTCGGCCATATAGGGTTTCAAATACGTAGGAATGGGCTTTATAGTAGAATCCAAGTTCAAATAATGGATGAAAGTTTTATACATACTATGTTCATCGTATATAAAACCTTTCGATGATTCCAATTGATTCTTACTGTATTTCGGTTCAGATAGTAGCATATTGGCAAAAGAAAGTGGTTTGAGAGAATGATCAAAGTATTGGCTAATTTTAGCAATATTGGTTTGGTATTGACGTATTTTTTCATCTTCCGTTTGGAAATATAAGACTGGATTTGACGAATATTCCAATTCATTACAACAAGCATTTTCTACTGCAGGAAAGGGTGTATGCAATCCTAAAATATGTCCCTTTTCTTTTACAATCGCATTGACCATTTCGGCAATACCTAATGAAAATAGCACGGCCTTTCCAAAATACATTCCACTGTATGTCCATTGTCCTTTGTCTCCAGTTCGTATTGATTTTTCAAACAATTCATGCACTGTTTTTGTAATCGGTTTATTACCATCTGTATGGTCCACTATTTTGGTATTCATAGATGGTGGTTGGAATCGTGCCCATTTATGCTGTAAATCGATAGTATCTGGTATTGCACTATTGGTCGTGGATTTTTCTAAATACTCCCTTTTCTCTCCAATTAGTTTTTGAACTGCTTCATGTGTTACAATATCGGTGCGCATTGTCTCCAATAATTTCTTTTCGAGTTTTCCTTTCGATTTCGAAATGGTTTTCCATGGGTATGTATCTGTATACATGGCCCGTAGAATACAAGCCATATACACAATAGTTCCATCTTTAGTAATATCGTCCACTAATGGATACCCCGATAATTCTTTAATACATTGACCAAATGTCCGTTTAGGAAGAATCGAAGGGGTTTTTGTTTGGATGGCCACAATGAGACAACATGTTACTACACTCAGTAACAAAGCATTGTAATATTCATCATATGGTATTACTTTCTTCTTGGTCTGTTTCTTTTCTTCCGCTTCTTTTTGCTTCAAGTAAGCTTTTTCGTATTTTTCACGCGAAATAAACATTTTTTTATTCAGTAAAAATTGACTACATAGTTCCATTGTCTCGACTTCGACTTTATCCAAGGATATATACAAATTCTTGCACACAGCCTTGGCAATATGATAACATTTCTTCATTTTGGGATCACTGTAGACTTGTTGTTTATGTAAATCCTCATTTATTTCCATATTTGATCCAATGGATTTCATATCTGTATCGATTACATTCGTGTCTTCTACAGCAAAATCGTAATCGTCGTCGTCTCTGGAATATTCATCAAAGTAGTCCATTTCACATATAACACGTCCTGTATGAATATCATAGTAGTAACCATCTTGTTTTCTTGCATTGCGTTTTATTGCAACCAATGTTTCTTCGTAATTTTTGCGGTAAAATGCATTGGCCAAATCATATTCAAATCGAGGTAGCAGCGGCAATCCAGTTTCTTTACAGTAGAACCAATATTGATTTTCATGTTCCATTGCATCTCTACAGCATTTATGGCGGAAGTGACGAATGTTATCTTGCTTAGTGGCAAAATCGTTATTACGAGTGTGAATCAAATCCAAGGTTTCTTGATAGGGTGAAACAACCCGTTCATCGGTTCCCTCCAAAACAGAGGCCATATAGCTGTGTTCCCAGTCAAACCGAATGGCTTTTTTGTAATGAGCATTGTTATTTTCTTCTACCATTTTTTGCACTTTGACGATTTCACGATTGATTGCATCTTCAATTTCAGCCTTTTTACTACCATATTTTTCGACAAAAGAACGATTATCGCCTTGATTCGATTTCGATTTCAGTAAACAAGTAAGGTCTTCTGGTTTCGCAAACGCAGACATGTCGACGGAATCATCATACACCCATGTATGACCAACACGTTTATAAAATTCTTGCTTTTTACGAACATTGGCCTCAATTACCAATTCATTGCGTTCGTTTTCGGTCAAGTCGTATTCTTGTATAGAACTATCTAATCGAGGAATAATTTCCACCAATGCATAATCACCTTCTTTGACCAACTTGTATCCTTGAATAAATTCTTGGGCCAATGCTTCGGTGTTTTGGACCGAACAACCGTATTCCTCAGAAAATACATTTGCAATAAAGTCACGGAATTCATCAGGTTGCATAGAGGCTTTTTGGCTTTTGTATTTATCCATCATATCATATTGGTTTGCATCATATGTCTTGTCATATTTCAAATCTCTCATATCATTGTCCTTTTGCATGGCTTGAATAGTAGGATACTTTTTGGCCAATGACTTTTGTGTATTGTCATAAAAGTGGCGTTGTTCTACAATATTCATATCCATAGAGGGTGTAATCAGTCCAGCATTTTGCAATACCAATAAGTGGCAAAATAGACTATTGTTGTCTTTTAATTGCAGTTCTCTCAAAAACTCATTTCCTGAAAATGGTGCAATCAACACATTTCTTTGAGCATCTGTTTCGATTTTCATACGATATGATTTAGCCAATATGGTGATTAAATTCCTTGCGGCGTCTGTAAAATACGGTTTCAAGAAATTCGCCTTGTAGGGAGAATTACTGTTGACCAAGTATTGATTCATGTTGATTTTCGCAACTTTACGGTCATCGTGATATTTTCGTATATTTTCTTGAATGTTATAGCGGATCATTTTCATGGCTGTAAAAGGGAGAGAAGACGATGTGTATTGGTAATTCCAATAGGGTTTCACATAATCGTATAAATTGTATGCATTGGCATTCTTGGATTTGTATTTTTCGACCAAGGCAAATGCATTTGGTATAATACATCTCAATACATCTTCAGGTTTCGTTTTATCGAGAGAAGCAGACGAAGAGGTCAAGTCTAAATGAAGCAAGTCGGGTGACAATAGAGGATGAATAATATCTTCATTTTGTCCACTTAGTCGTTTTTCGATTTGTTCTGGTGAAAGCACAATGGATTTCACACGTTTTGACTGTAGAAATAAAAATAAATAAGGTGACTTGTAATTGCACTTTTCCAAGATGGAACTTTGTATGGCTGTATTGTTCACATCGTAAATATATTTTTCTGGCAAAAGCATCCATGATTTTTGAAGCACATTATCACCTACTATGGAAGATACTGGACCATTTACACGTAAAGTGGAATATTTTGGGAATATTCCGTCACCTGTGGTATCGTAGATAATAGTATCATTATCACGGTTGATGGACAACATTTCATCATCGAAAATGACGGCATCATGATTATTCTGAAAAGGTTTCCAATATTTTTCCCCTACTGTTTTTAACATTTGTTCATAATAATTGATTTTGGTGCTAGTCACAACTGGCTCAGTTTCATAAAACTCTGATAGTGCTTTTTTTTCATCCATTAATGGGTCCCCAAAATTAATTCCATTTTGAAAACGACTGCTATACCGCGATGAGCCATCATTCATAATTTTTATCTCTTCCATGTCTTGATAATAGTAACGTTTAACATCTATTATTGGTAGAGCCCATTGATTGGATACATTATAGGGGGAGTTCATATTTTGTAACAAGGGTTTATGTAATTTAGGATTGTGAGTCAAAGGACCGATTATTTTACCAGAAGAATCATAAGCAGAAAACTCTTCTCTCAATTCCTTGAATCGATCAATATGATTGTAAATGGATTTCAAAACACTTCTTGTTCTATCTTCCTCGGGAATTTTGTGGACTAAACTTTCCAGTAAATCATTCATTTGTATTTCTACATTGTAACGAACCTGTAGTAAGGTTGGTTTAGGAATCGAAATCGGGTCTTCTATGGGTGTTTCCTCGTTTTTTGTTTCTTTAAGAGCTTCAAATGCTTCTGTTTCCAAGTCTTGAATAAAATCATTTTCCATGGTAACATTATCGGGAACCAAAATTTCGATTTCACCAGTAGGAACAACAGATTCTTCTACAGTAGTAGCCGAGTCGAAGTCATCGGAATCATTGTCTTTGTCATTTGTCGTTGTCTTGGTATCGTCATCGTCGTCATCACTAGTGGTGGTGGAATCTTTAGCAATAGTGGATTTAGGGGGATTGCAAATACAAATGCCTTGTAAGGGAATGTTTTTTGGAATACCTTTGTAGGCAAAGTCAATATAGAGTAAATTTCCTGTAGGATGTGTCAGTAGAGTAATCATATCTTCTTCTAAATGTTGAATAGAGGCAGTAATAATTTCACGAACATCGGTTTTGAATTCCAGTTCGACCCATTGTCCTGGAAGTAAACCATTTTGGCGTGCGAAACCTTTGTGTATTGGTCGATTATATAATTCTATTTTTTCCCAATTACTAATTTGATTACTTGTGCCTCCTTGTAATTGAAGAGTTTTGAGTTCCATAGAACTGGTTTGCACTAATTCCATCGGTCCATTTGGATCAAAATAGTAGACAAAAAATGTTTTCCCATGGAACTCGGGTTCTTTAGGAGAAATAACGTGAATAATATCACCAAGTTGAATCCATTTTTCATTCATGAGATTCTATATTCCAGTATATGTATATTGTATGTATATATATTTTGGGGGATACATCCCCTTGGGGGATACATCCCCCATACCCCCTATTCCAGGTTGGGCGAGCCCAATATTTAATTCTAAACAAGGATGTATCATCTATATACCACTTGTGGAACGGAGGGGGTAAGGGGGAACCTTTAGGTTCCCCCAACGGAGGGGGTAAGGGGGAACCTTTAGGTTCCCCCAACGGAGGGGGTAAGGGGGAACATTTAGGTTCCCCCTACCTTTAGGTTCCCCCTAAAGGAATAAATCCTATAGCCATTATATATTAAAAAAAATACAATGGCAAAAGCGATTAGTGCAATGATTATGGATTTTTGGAATCCCAAGAAGATGACATTTTGGATTATTTTGATTATGCTATTATTTGGAGCAGGTGCATATTATTGGATAAACAAAGCAAGTGTAGGTGAACAGAAACGTATCAATGATATTCCAAATGCACCCTCTACCAAAGTGACTGTTATGATGTTTACTGTAGACTGGTGTCCACATTGTAAAAAGGCGAAAACCCCATGGGAGGATTTTGTCAAAGCATATGATGGTAAAATAGTAAAGAACCGTTTAGTGCAATGTAAAACACATAATCTTACTGATGCAAATACGGATGATCCAATTGCGAAAAAATACAATATCGATGGATATCCTACAATCAAAATGGAAAAAGATGGACAAATTATTGAGTTTGATGCCAAAGTAACAACTTATTCATTAGAGAGATTCGTAGAAGATATGATATAATGGGGGGATTCCATCCCCCATACCCCCCTGGCTCCGCCTTTGCTATTCAAATGGGCTCGCTTCGCTCGCCCTTCGTGGAACGGAGGGGGTAAGGGGGAACCTTTAGGTTCCCCCTACCTTTAGGTTCCCCCAGAGGGAGAAGAATCTCCCGAACCCGATGAAAACGTGCAATCATATGACCCCAATCCTATACCATACAACAGCATCCGTTCTCGTTCTTGTTTGCTTTTTATGCATTCTATGATGGAATCCATACTAAATGGCCATGTTACCATATATTGATGCTTTACAGTATTTCGCTTTTTATCATCAATCGGGGTTTTAGCATGTTTCCATAATTTCATCACCAACAGTAGAATATAATCCAGGATTTTATATTCTGTTTCTTTGTATTGATATTCATTAATTTTTAAATAACAGGCTAATATGGTATCAGGATCATCCACTTGGTCTATACAAGGTTCCAGTGGATAGTTCATAAAAATGGCTCCATCTATGTATATTTTATTATCTACAGTGATTGGGGCGAAAATAACTGGAATTGCTAAAGAAGCGTATATGGCATCCAATAGTTTCCAATTTGGATGAGTTTTGTAGGATATATCAACTGGACAAAATTCGGTCACTTCTGTAACATAAAAATGGATTTCAATTGGATTGAACTCATATAGTTCTTGTAAAGTAATATCGAGAGAAAGGTCTTGGGATAAAATAAAGGATTTAAAAAAGTCGTATATCCATGCTTCATTAAACAATCCACCAATGCGAAGTGCTTCAATGACAGTAGATATATTAAAATCAAATACTCGACCCCATGGTTTATTGACAACATATTCTTCTATTGTTTCTATGGAATGATTCAAAGCCAGTAATCCTCCTATAATGCCACCAACTGATACACCATGGATGGTTTTGATTTTACTCATGTCCAAGTATTTCAAGGCGATTAAGTTTTTCAAAATACCTATATAGATGAATCCTACGGTTCCACCACCAGATAAAACTAAATGTTCAATCATTATATTTTGTAATGGTATGATTTCTTTCATTTACGTTTTGAACGAAGTTGTTATTTAGCATCTTTTACTATATAGTCCTATGTCCGTGTTTTTATTTTCCAATGAAGAGGAATCTGTAGGAAAAGTCAACATTGACGAATTGTATGAAAAAAATAAAATGCGTAATTTGAAACAGTTGTCGATTTTTAATAAAATTTTGAACCGTATACATACGCGTATTAAAGTAACTGGTCGTAATAAACACAGTGATCAGCATATTTGGTTTACCGTTCCAGAATATTTATTTGGCGAACCAGTCTACGACAAAGGGGACTGTATTGCATATTTAGTGCATAAATTACAAGACAATGGATTTTTGGTCAAATATTTACATCCCAACACTTTGTTTGTTTGTTGGTCCAATTGGGTTCCACAATATATTCGTGCTGAGTTTAAAAAGAAAACGGGTAAAATCATGAATGAAAAAGGTGAAATCACGGATCCAAAAAAGGATTACGAAGATGAGTCTCAAGAAGACGATAATATTAACAATGGTATTTTCAATACAAATGGAAACCAACCAACCAATAAGAAGGAAAGTAAGCAATATACATCAGGGGACCAATACAAGCCAACTGGAAAGTTTGTCTACAACCCAGATGTGTTGAGCAAAATAGACGAAAGACTGGGGGGAACGTAGTTCCCCCCATACCCCCCTCCTTTTAATTTAGTTCCCCTCCTTTTTATACAGTATAAAATATACACATTTTTTACTGTATTTTACCCACCAAAAAATCCCGAGAAAAATCCTTTTGATTTGGTTTCTTCGTCTTTTTCTTTGGGTGCTTTCTTAATGTCCAACTTGACTGTATCTTCATTATAAGTATTGTAGATATTGGTTGTAGTATTGGCGAAGAATCGTTCTCTCAATTTTGTTTCTACAATCTTATTACTAAATAGCAAATCAAGTTGGTCAGTCATCACGAATTCCATATGAACAACCAAGAATGTCTTCAGTGAATCCAATAATATTTGCTGCATGATTTCTTCTTTTTCATCAAATAATTTTTGAATGGTGTTTTGAGTCATATTCAAAAACCCAGAAGACATATTTTTCATATCATTGTAAGGGTCTGGGGTTGTTTTTGGATCGACTAAACTTGCTAATAGCATTTCTTGTAGGTTTGTATCTTTTATTGTTTTATCATTTGTTTCATATGGCATAACCTGAGTATCGGGACTATAGGACTCGATTATTTTGCCTTGGTTGACTGGGACCACAGGTTGTGCTATTGGTAAAGGCTGAGAAGATGGTTGTGGTTGTAGCACTGGTTCTGGTTGTAACACTGTTTGTGGTTCGGTCACTGGTTGTGCTGGAATTGTAGGTTGTGGCTGTGGAGCTGTAGTAACTGTAGGAGGAATTGTCTCAGGGTCACCACCGTGCATAAGACGACGACGATTTTTCCTACTGTTACGTTTTTTATTCTTTTTTCTACGTTTTGTTTTACGTTTTAAGACAGTTGTCGTTTTCTTGGGCTTTGTTTTGGTTTTTGGTCTACTGCGCTTTAGTTTACGTTTCCGTGTTCGGTGTGCAGTAGAAGATATATGTTTCCTACGTCGAGACCCACCTTGTTGTTTCTTGGAGACTAATTTGATAGTTTTGAATTGTTGAAAAATATTTTTATTAATGACAATATTATCAATAGGGTTCCCTTTATCTGGATAATTACAAATAGGACAAATAGGAGGAATCGTGCTAAAACACTGCTCATGAAAGTGGTGGTTACATGCGTATATTTTTAATGGTTGGTCATCTTCGGGTTGTATTAAAGGCTTGCTACATATTTTACAATTTTTAGCCTCTTTATCCGTTAAATTAATATTGCCAGTGCTACCAACAATAGATTTTTCAAAAGATTCCTTAAAATTGGTTTCAATATAGTCAATAAATTTTTTGCTACAAATATGCTTATCCAGAAAATTATATAAATTCCGCTTTACGGCATTTTTAACTGTTTTTATAAAATACTCCAAGAGCAAAATCATTCATCTATACTAAATGTTTATAAATAAATTTGGGTGGGGGATTCCATCCCCCATGCCCCCTGTTCCACGTGAGAACCCTGGTAACGGGGCGAGCGAAGCGAGCCCCTAATCGATTATTATAATAGGTTGCTTATATTGGAATCAAAATATATTTTCTACTGTAGAAATCATATTTTATGACTACTCTTATGGGGCTCGCTTCGCTCGCCCACGTGGAACAGGGGGTATGGGGGATATAATCCCCCAAGGGGATGTATCCCCCACCACTAGATTTCCTTTTCATAAAAGGTCGTCTTTTGTAGGTCCACAATATTGGGATTCCATTTATCAAACTTCTTTCCTACCATTGTAGAAATATACTCTTCGTTTTCTAGTGCTATTTTTTCATATATCGATCCCAGTTTTCGTTCCACACATTCGGTCTTTGTCCATGCACGAATCAATTGACCAAATGTAGGAGTATTTAACACTCTTTTTACGGCCCTTTCTACGATTTGTTTGAAAAACGAAAATAGTTGGTCTTTCAACATTTCGAATATATTTTTTGATTCTTCTTCCTTTTCTTCTTCTTCATCTTTTAAATCCTCGCATTTTTGACATTCTTCTTCATCATCTGGTTCTGCACAAGTCACTTCCATTGTAGGATCGAGTGTTTGTAACCATAATGGTGATGCCTCCAACATTTGATTATGACCTTTTAAAAAATAGGACCCTACTGATTTACTTGCGGCAACGTTTATACATTCATCGAAAATTTCATTCACCTTATCTTGCTTTAGTACTTCTTTTATCTTCTTATCGATGGCCTTATCCAACATATTTGCTATAGAAGTAGCTGCGGATTGAATGACATATACCAATATTGGCTCCAGTCGTTTGTCTATCATTTTTATTAATCCACTTAGTGGTATCGAGTCAAATACTTGCTGACTCGCCCCATAGGCAAATGTCCGAACATTACTTTTATTATTGATATCAAATTGTGAACATGCACTCATTCTATTTATACTATACTATTATTTTTCCCCCTATAAAATTGAAAAAGAAAATAGGTTCAAATATATAAATACAATATCTATATTCATCATATTATGGAAGTCGCTACTTTATCTACGTGCACACTACCAAAATGTCACACCAAAACTTTGAAAAAAAAGAAATCTCTAAATGCACAGCAAAAAGCCAAGTTGTGGGAGATTTATGACAATGATAAAAATGCCAATACAGATTCTGTAGACGATTCTTCTACTGCAAATTCCAATTTCATTGAACAAACCGAATTTTGTATCAAATGCCAAACCCTCATGATTTATACAGAAGAAGGGTTCCCCACTTGTCCTAAATCATCTTGTGGTTACATGAATCATTATACTTTAGACTATTCACCAGAATGGAGATATTTTGCATCGGATTCCAAATCAAATAATCCAGATACTACTCGTTGTGGAAATCCAATTGACCCTTTATTGGAAGAGTCTTCTTATGCTTGTAAAATATTTTGCAAGTCCAATGCCTCCATGGAAATGAAGAATTTACGAAAATGGAGCAAGTGGCAATCCATGCCACACAAAGAAAAAATGTTGCACGAAGAATTTCAGTTGATTGGAACATATGCAAGTAATGCTGGGATTCCTAAAGTGTTTATTGATATGGCCAAATCCATTTTCAAAGATTTATACGAACAAAAAAACTTTCGGGGTATGAAAAGAGATGCAATGCGAGCAGCCTGTATTTGGATTGCCTGTTGGAAACATGGTTGTCCTCGCACTTCCAATGAAATTGCCGATATTTTCCATATTGATAAAAATAGTGCTTCTTTAGGCTGTTCCAGTGCGGAAGAATTATTACAAAGTCATGAGAGAACAATGGAAATGGAAGATAAATCAAAATTATGTGCTCTTAAACCGAGCACTTTCATCGAGCGTTTTTCCAGTAGATTGGAACTGACTGTAGAACAACAGTTATTGGCTAAATTTATTGCATTTCAAGTAGAGAAAAACGAATTGATCCCTGATAATCGTCCACAAGCGATTGCCGCTGGTATATTGTATTTCGTTTCACACTACTGTAAACTACCATACAGTAAAATGGATATTAAAACAAAACTAGGAGATGAAGCAAGTGAAGTGACCATTAATAAATGTTTTAAGAAACTAAATGAATTCAAGCAAATATTATTACCATCATGGGTGAAAATGAAATACGGACATTCATAAGATTTAGCACAAAAACACACACATTATAAATATTTCTTTAATATATAACTAACCTTTTTTATTACTGTAAAATATGTCTTATTGCAATAACAATCCATATAATTATCCAAACGCTCCAGCTCCTAGAAGAACCAGTTATTATGACCCTTATTATTGCCATCAACCCCCAATGATGATGCCCCCTCCTTATTACGGAACATGCCCACCACAGGCTCCTCCTTATATGCATCCACCTGTTTACACTCCTTCTATTTATCCAAATGGATTGCAATCTTCCGACCCATTTAGTCCACCTGACTATGACAAGCATTTATTTGAGAATCATCATAACCAAGATAATTGTGATAATCATACTGTAGAAAGTCGGCATTGTGATTCCATTCCAATTCATCCACCCGAATGTCATGAAGAACAACCTCAAACTCAAACTCAAGACAATACTTGTCAAACTACAACAACCAATAATGACTCAAATCACAATGACAATACACACGGTCATCATCATAACCACCATAGTCACATTGACGATGATTTATCTACAGTGTGCAGTAATCATACATATTCTTCGTGTTCGTGTATTACTAATGTAGTTGACGAAGAAGAAAAAAAAGAAGAAGAAGAACCAGTCGTTGAAGACCCACCTGTTCAACAAGATACATTCATTTTACGAGTCCCAAAGAATAAAAAATATAGGATTCGAACAGTAGATAATAATCATGGACATGTTCATGTTAATGCATATGGACAAGTTTTACCCAAACATCCACACTTGTGATGATTTCATGATTTTCTAAATCGCATTTAATTATATATTTTGTTTTTTACTTTTTTGATGAATCCAGAAATAGAAGAGGAAGAGAAAATCCCCTCTATTGTTTTCATCGTTCCATATAGGGATCGAGAAAACCATTTAGGCGTATTTCGTAGACAAATGGCATATGTTTTAGAAGATTACGATCCAGACCAATACAAAATCTTTTTTGTGCATCAAAATGATAATAAACCATTCAATCGAGGTGCAATCAAAAATATTGGATTCCTTGTAATGAAGGAAAAATACCCAGACCATTATCAAGACATGACATTTGTTTTCAATGACATTGATACCATGCCTTTCCAAAAAAACGTATTACCATACGAAACATCAGTAGGAAATATCAAACATTTCTACGGATTCAAATACGCTTTAGGCGGTATAGTTTCCATTACAGGATGTGATTTCGAAAAAATCGGAGGATTCCCCAATTTGTGGGCATGGGGCTTTGAAGACAATGAACTACAGCGTCGTGCCAATATTCATAAAGTCAATATTGACCGTAGTGTTTTTTACCCCATAATGGACAAAGATATAATGCAATTGCATCACGGAGTCACTCGTGAAATTAGTTACGATGAAAAACGACGATACAACAAGAAAACATTGCATGGGGTGAAACAAATTAATTCTCTCTACTATTACATTGAAAATGATTTCATACAAGTGAAAAATTTTACCACTGAGTTTGATAGTAGTAACGCTAAATACATGGAATTCAACATAAATAAAAACCCATTTCGAAGTAAATCCATGATGATGCAACTTTAGGAATTATGAACTAACGATTCCACCAATTTAGCAGTAAGTCCGTATTTCGAATCCCCTTCCCATATTCCCGATATTTTCAAAAGGAAATGTTTAGGTGGTGTTCCCACTCCATGGACTTCCGTTTTACGAATTTTGAAGAAACCCTGTTCTAATTTATTTACTAGACTGCGACAAGATTCTTTTCTACAGTTCGTAAACATGGCGTAATTCAATAAAATTTCGGTTTCCAATTTATTTATTTTTTCTAAACTGGAAGCATTTTGCACTTGGGTCTTGTCAAAGTAAACTGTATACTGGTCATTTTCTTGCGGATAATCGATGTATGTGTATTGCACTGGAAAACAGAAAAAGACTTCATTCATTGTAAAAAAGGAATCCGTATAAATAAGTTTAGTGAAAATACCATTCATAACTAAATTCTTTTTGGGTTCCAAATAATAGAACCGTTTCGGGTTATAATCATGTAATTCTAATACTAATAAGTTCATTATCATATGGTTTACTCTAATAAACGGTTTATTCTTTTTTTTTCATAATATTTATGTATACTATAGAACATGTCGAATATAGAATCCAGTTCTGAAGGCCGTTTAGGATTAAATAAAATAAAATATTATTCCTGGAAAGGGAAAACCTTCTCCGAAATCTATAGTGTTATACAAAAAAATACTCCCACACCACCAACTACAAACCAAACCTATTTTAAAGCACTACCGTATAAACATTATCGTCGTGAAATCCATAACGCCAATACGAATGTAACACAGGTCAAAAATTCAGCATCTATTCGGGCTATTATGGAAACACCAGGTGGCACGACTGTAGATAGTGCTGGACCAATTTGCAATGACCCTACTAATAACACCTTGCACTTTATTCTCGAAGATTCCAAAACAAATAAACCTTGTAATAGTTGCGATGATACTAAGATTAGTGCATCTCAGAGTCTATCACAAGAAGACAATGCTCGCCGTAGAGTTCGTAGTGCAGGAATGAATCGTCCTAAATACAATGCAAATAAAAACAATCGACCCGAAAATTACCGATCCAGTGCTCAATATTTACAAGGACGAAATCGCACATTTAAACAAAATCAATTTACTAATCTTCGTATTGAAAATGCTTCCAATAGTGCAGAAAATGTATACTCTTCCAATACAATTCAGTATTGTGATAACAGTAGTGAAACGAATTATGTTCCTGTTTACTACAAACCAAGTAATACTAAATTTGCCAATCAAGGAGCGGTGGATTCCAGTTCTCGTTTAGCCCGATTGAAATATGATACCATTACTGATGCTGGATCCAAAATGAGAAGTGTATTTGGACCTTCTACTGCAAATGCATTGGCCTATGGTGTGCCCCCCAATGGATATACCATTAAAGATAAAATTGGATACCCCAATATATGCACACCTGTAGTGCTAAAAGATGGAACCGTTCGGAAATGCTAATGGGGGATACATCCCCCTGGGGGATACATCCCCCATACCCCCTGTTCCACGTAGGAACCTTGATAATGGGGCGAGCGAAGCGAGTGGGGGATACATCCCCCATGCCCCCTGTTCCACGTGGGCGAGCGAAGCGAGCCCCATGACTAATGTCATAAAATATTGTTTCTACTGTAGAAAATATATTTTGATACAAGAGGTCCCTCTAAATAATATCCTCTATTGGGGCTCACTTCGCTCGCCCACTCTGGATCAGGGGGTATGGGGGATGTATCCCCCAAATGTCATAAAATATTGTTTCTACTGTAGAAAATATATTTTGATACAAGAGGTCCCTCTAAATAATATCCTCTATTGGGGCTCACTTCGCTCGCCCACTCTGGATCAGGGGGTATGGGGGATGTATCCCCCAAATGTCATAAAATATTGTTTCTACTGTAGAAAATATATTTTGATACAAGAGGTCCCTCTGAATAATACCTTCTATTGGGGCTCGCTTCGCTCGCCCACTCTGGATCAGGGGGTATGGGGGATGTATCCCCCAAATGTCATAAAATATTGTTTCTACTGTAGAAAATATATTTTGATACAAGAGGCCCCTCTGAATAATACCTTCTATTGGGGCTCGCTTCGCTCGCCCATCGTGGAACAGGGGGTATGGGGGATGTATCCCCCAAATGTCATAAAATATTGTTTCTACTGTAGAAAATATATTTTGATACAAGAGGTCCCTCTAAATAATATCCTCTATTGGGGCTCACTTCGCTCGCCCATCGTGGAACAGGGGGTATGGGGGATGTATCCCCCACCCCCAGTTTAGATGTATTTCGCACACCATTCTTTAGACTTTTGGATTCCATCTTGTCTCATTTTTTCCGTATTCCAATTTTCCCGATGGGTCAATAAATATTGAATATGTTCCAATCGTGATTGACCAAATATTGAGTTTATTTCCTCCAGCTTACTCGAAATAAATAGTGGGATTGCATCATGAATGATTCGTTCTACTTTCAAATTGTTTTTCGTTATACTTGAACAAAATAATGTCTTCAAAGTAGAATATTTTTTCTCACTCAAGTCATCGTATAAATAATTCTTACAAACAATGTATTTTTCTCCTGTAGATAAATTACACACAGATGGTTTTAGAAAATACATTTTCTCATAAAAATGAGATACCAATGCTACTATATCCAATGATAACAGCGAAAACGTATCACCATATTTTATTATACACGTCCCCTTTCTTCGTTGTGATATAAGTGCTAAACATATTTGAGTCAATAGTTCTACTGCATTTTCATATTCCGTTGAAAAACGCGATGCTCCACATATTACCAAATCCATGGTGTGTTTCTTTTCTTGATAATAATAGTCCATTGTTGTAGAGGTATAATTCACTGGATATACACTATAATTTTCATCTTTGTTTTGTTCATGCTTTCGTATGTATTGACAAAAATGAATGGATGTATTGGCTTCATGACCAATATGTAAGGTTCTCATTTTCGTGTTTTTATCCCATGATAAATTCAGCAAATGATACAACTCCAATAATTCATAAAATATGAATGATACGTGTTTTATTTTCGACACGTCTACAATATAACTGTAGGGATGGCTCACTTGATAATTCCATGACTTTAGGTTTTCTGTAACATGATTTATTTCTTCCATGTATTTACGAAGTGAAAACGATACACCTATTTCTTGGATCGGTATTTGGTTTCCTTTTTCTTTAGGTCTGGTTATACTGGGGTATCGAATTGATACGTTTTGCGGATTCACCTGTATACACGCTCTTGGAAATAAATAATAAATCATCGTATTAATACGCTTTTGATTGGTGCCAACACCGTGATGGTTTTGATTTATATAGTAAGGTTGGCTACGATACATATTTCTTAATTCATAATAAAAAAATGTATTTATTATGATTTTCTTAAATTAAAGAACTTATAGTCGGAACTTTTTGCCTTTTATTTTTTTCATTTTCATTTTCGGCATTTCTGGTTCTTTCACCTGTTCGTCTTCTTTTTTGTCTTCTTCTTCTTTATCCTCTTTTTTGTCTTTGTCTTCCTCTTCTTCACCCTTTTTTGTTGTAAACTGAATTGGTTCTGTCGGTGATAATGGAGATGGAGATGGTGTCATTGTATCATATTTCGGTGAGGATGGTGATGCTTCTAATGTTTCTGATGATTCTTCTACGACTTCATTTAGCATATTTTTCAATGTAGCAGGTGAGATTTGTCGAATCTTTTTGAAAATAAAGTAACGATATAAATAAGACACGGCCTTTTCTTCCATCGTCATCTTCAATGCATCCCGTATATACAAATCACTTCCCATGTCTGATTCCTTTTTCATCGTCTTATACAAGGTATCAAACAACCCACTTGCTGTAGGAAATCCTAACTTCATTGCTTCTTCTTGTTCCACTAATTGGAATCCATAGTTTTCCATAACCCGTTTCAAATACTCAAATTGGACTAAATATTCTACAATTGGTTGTCCAATACTTTCCAAATATACCGATATCGGCAATCCCACACTACTTTCATCGCTTTTTAATTCGTCTAAAGATATGGGATATTGCTTCTCGATTTCAAATATCATTTTATCATCCATTGTAACACGATACGACGAATTTTCCTTTACTGTTTTCATGGTATCAAATACTTTTTGACCATCAAAACAGGTTCCTACAAAATACCCATTCAACTGCGTGCATTCCGATAAATTCTGTAGGAAATTATACAAAGTAGTTCGTGTTTCAAAGAAATAATGGATCGCAAACTGACATGAACTGATATGAAACCCATCTTTTGCAATTCCATAGTCAATGACCAGTTTATCACCATCGGGTAAGTTCTTTTGACCAAATACAAATTGCACTAAATCCTTTTCAAATGGTTTTACAATGGCCGCTGATTTATTGCGAATGTTTAGTTTACTATTGCCTTCCACAAACAATCCACGCATTTCACTCTTACGATTATTGCATCTATGCTGTAGAAAACGGACACATGCTCCATTTTGATGATTGTGTATATTATCATTACTGTAGTCAATACCCAATACAAACTTCAGATTTGCGCGAGCCCATTTACTCAAATCTCCAGCTTTTCCTACCGCATAATCAATCAAACGCACTTCTTTATGATTGGGCTGAGTTTGAACATAATCACTTACTCCTACAATTAACTTGCTTTTTACATACAAATTATGGAAATCACGCATGTTTTTCGTTTTCATTGTCGATTTCTCTACAGCATTATAATACACATCATTCACTTCATTCTTGGTCGTCATTTTGGCATGTTCTATATTGGTTAATCGGTCAATCGTAATGGGATAATGAATCGTTTTCCATACATCATTTGCATTCTTAAATACATTCATCGATTTCTTCCCTTCTGTCAAACTTTGTGTTTTATCATGACGTATGCGCATAGGCGTCCATTTCCAAGGATGTTCTTTTTCTAAATCAGTATTGTATTGGAATTCCACAATCATATTTTCATCGAAGTATTCCCCTTCCAATGTTTTCATTTGCAGTCCTTTTCCGTCATCTACCAAAGGCATGTAGCATACATATGCTTTCGGGTTGTATGGAGTTGTAGGAACAAATGGTTTTACTTTATAATTACTATCCGTTTTGTCTAAACCTTCATTAGGGGGTAGTTTATCGTATATTAATTCATCAAAGGGATTCATGAATTTCACCGATTTACTATCGAACCCGACCATCAAATAAAGGGTTTTGTATTGTGTGACAGTATCTTTGGATACAAAGGATCGAATCAAATCACGATTTTGTTTATCTTTTTCCGTGACTACCAAGAAGTCAATGGAATTGTATTGCGGGGGTTTCCATTTGAAACTACAATTCCAGGTGAAATTGTAACCCATAGTTGATGCCTTCTTGGCTTCATTGCCACCCACTCCGTAACTCATTGGCGTATAAATCAAACCATCGATTTCATAAGGATACGTTTTCCTACGGTTCCATATTTCACGTGCGGCGTGATAAATACTGTAGGATGGATTATATGGATCTACATACATGAAATCTTTCACTACAAAACGAAAATTGCACTTTTCAACTGTGGTAACCGATTGGATTTCCAACTTTTCTTGAAACTCTTTCAACATATTATATCGGGTCTCCAAGACAGTTTCGTCGTAGGAAATAAATGGGAAACTCCTTACATTGGTATCATTTTTACGCCCTCCTATGAAATATATATCAAAGGCCGAAAACTGATACAAACGCTTTTGTTGTTTGCCGTAGTATATAAATTCTCCATCTACAATACTATTATAACACGACTTTATTTTGGTCATCGAACCTGTAAACATCACCTTCAATGTTCTGGATATCATGTAGATTTTACCATCTGATGCTACATACATAATACAACGTTCTCCATCTGCTTTTTCCGTCACACAATAATTTTCAGTAATACACTCTACTGTTTCTAAATTCACTCTGGATTTCATGACATTTTCCATTTGTAATGCTACTGAATTGGGCCCTGAAAAATAAACACGGGGTTTTTTCGTTTCCAGCCAAGATTCACCGTGCATAGTAGTCATATATTCGTTTAATATGGTTTCGTGTGTGTCATAGGATGTCGGGTATGGTGTTCCTTGAAGACCCGATAATATGAGCCGAATGGTATGACGAATTTGTTTCATAAGTGCTTTACTATTATTTTGGTATTGGTTCATGACATCATTATTGAGTTCAATTTCAATCTCATATACTGGGTTTGTATTGAAAACATCGGCATCTTGAATGGTTTCCTTGGGTAATGGACGATTGGAATATTGGTCTTGTTTATTTTTTTGGTATTTACGATTGGTTTTGACAATACTAATATCGACAAACATGGGCACATCTGGATGCTCAAAACGCACACGATTGATGGAACGAAATATCTTTTTACCAATAGTCCAATCATTGTAAATAGTCTGAATTCGAGGGTCTTTCGATAAAACACTATAATCTTTTTCCATTTGATAGGAAACATTAAAGTTGAAATCCGAAAAGTGTATTTTTTGGAAATACGTTGTCTCGGTTTGCTTGACACCAAACTTTTCAGTAAACTTGATTTGTTTCTTTTGATTGCGCACATTGGATTTTCTCATGGCCTCCAACATATCATCTTTTAATTTTACTAAATCATTATGCTTACAATATTGTTGAATCCATTGTGTATCGAATATTTCAGCTCGAATTTTCGAAGAACGTATACGAGTGCGCTGATTTGATTTGTTTTGCGATTTTTTTGCAGCAACAGCACCACCTTCCATAGCAGCTTCGGAATCAGCATCAGGTTCTGCCTCAGGTTCTGTTTCTGTTTCTGCGTCCGTTTCTTTTTCAGGTTTATAATTTTTATTGATTACGAGTTCTTCTGGAATAATACGTAAAAATTGTTTCCCCTTGGGATTGTTTTCCAAGGGTTTCCAACCATTTGCATATAATGTATTTACCACTTGTAAATAATCTACTTTACTGATGGATTTCGCTTGTTTTGGATTGGTGCCAAAGCGTATTTCCAATTCAGGTGCCGTATTATGTATTTGAACTCGATTCTGGACTTTAGAACTACTTTCTAAATAGTGTCCAATCATATCTTCAAATTGTTTGGATAATTCTTTTAAGTTTGACATTGGTCCAAAATACGTAAAAAACTATATATGTTATAGTAAGATAAATATATATGTTTTTAATTCAATTTTGTGAGGATTTCATCCCCCTGGGGGATACATCCCCCATACCCCCTGTTCCACGTGGGAGCCCCAATAGAGGTATTATTTAGATGGGGGTGGGGGATATATCCCCCATACCCCCTGTTCCACGTGGGAGCCCCAATAGAGGTATTATTTAGATGGGGGT
>Ga0209534_10000539_pt1 | contig 43506 bp, 48 predicted proteins | sample COG_07_FD_184751 | JGI IMG/M metagenome (GOLD analysis project Ga0209534, IMG submission 184751) | Pelagic Microbial community sample from North Sea - COGITO 998_met_07 (SPAdes) (version 2) | ecosystem: Environmental > Aquatic > Marine > Neritic zone/Coastal water | place: Helgoland, sampling...
GGCGGGGAGACTCGAACTCCCACACCTCGCGGCACTAGATCCTAAGTCTAGCGTGTCTACCAATTCCACCACGCCCGCTAAACATCCCTTATAATAGGGTCGCAAATATAAACAATAGTTTATAAATACAAATAGTACAGAGAACTATTTATTTAGGATGATTTTTGTAGCTTTACATTCACAAATTTTAAACTATGAATTCACTACAATCTTATCTAGATTCAAACAAGGATCGCTTTGTTAAAGAACTTTTTGAACTTCTTAAAATTCCATCTGTGAGTGCTGACTCTGCTTACTCAAAAGAGGTGTTTAAAACCGCCGATTTTGTAGCCGACAGTCTAAAAACAGCAGGATGTGATGCCGTAGAAATTTGTCAAACAAAAGGATTTCCTATCGTTTATGGCGAAAAAATTATAAATCCTAAACTCCCTACAATTTTGGTATATGGTCATTATGATGTGCAACCAGCAGACCCTATTGAACTTTGGGACGCCCCAGCCTTTGAACCCATTATTAAAAAAACCGAACTCCATCCCGAAGGTGCCATTTTTGCACGAGGTGCTTGTGACGACAAAGGGCAAATGTATATGCACGTCAAAGCGCTTGAATTTATGACCTCAACCGATCAATTACCATGCAACGTTAAGTTTATGATTGAAGGCGAAGAAGAAGTTGGAAGTGAAAATCTAGCTGAATTTGTCAAAAACAATGCATCCAAACTAAAAAATGATGTCATCTTAATTTCGGACACGGGAATGATTGCTAAAGATACGCCATCTATTACCACAGGCCTGCGAGGCTTGAGCTATGTAGAGGTTGAAGTAACAGGGCCAAATAGAGACTTGCATTCTGGAATTTACGGCGGAGCAGTCGCCAACCCAATTAACATATTAGCTAAGATGATTGCTTCCTTACATGATGAAAATAACCATATTACCATTCCTGGTTTTTATGATAAGGTCGAAGATTTATCAGACGAAGAACGCACAGAAATGGCAAAAGCACCATTTTCTTTAGAAGACTATAAAGATTCTTTAAAAATTAATGCCGTCTATGGCGAAAAAGGCTACTCAACTAATGAACGCAACTCCATCCGTCCTACACTTGATGTAAACGGTATTTGGGGTGGCTACACGGGTGAAGGAGCTAAAACCGTTATTGCGAGTAAAGCTTATGCGAAAATCTCAATGCGTTTAGTACCTAATCAAGATTGTGAGGAGATTACACAGCTTTTTAAAACTCATTTTGAAAGTATTGCTCCAGATGGAGTGACTGTGAAAGTGACTCCACACCATGGAGGTCAAGGCTATGTAACCCCCATAGACACTATTGGATACAAAGCCGCTGCGATGGCTTATAAAGATACGTTTGGAACCGCACCCATTCCACAACGCGGTGGAGGAAGTATTCCTATTGTTGCTTTATTTGAAAAAGAATTAAAGAGCAAAACTATTTTAATGGGCTTTGGGCTAGACAGTGACGCTATCCACTCCCCTAACGAACATTTTGGACTGTTTAATTACTTTAAAGGAATTGAAACTATACCTTTATTCTATAAATATTTCACTGAGCTTCACTCCTAAAATTTACAAACCCCCCTTTTTTTAGTTTGATGAAATACTAACTACATCCTTTTAAATCTAACTTAACCTAATTATGAAATCAAAATACATTTTAGAATTTGCCGTTTTTATGTGTGGCGCTGTCGTCATGATATTTGAACTTGTCGGCTCAAGAGTTATTGGCCCTTTTTTGGGAACCTCATTATTTGTTTGGACCAGCCTAATTGGAATTATCCTAGCAAGTTTAAGTCTAGGCTATTATTTAGGTGGAAAACAAGCAGATAAAAATGCCTCCATGTCCCGTTTGGCAAGAATCATTCTTTTAGCAGCAATCTGTATTGCCGTCACCATCGGAATTAAAGATATTTTATTACTGTTTCTTCAAAAAAATGTTGGAGAAATTCGGACGGCTTCTGTTATTGCTTCTATTGTGTTATTTATGCCAGCAAGTATATTTTTAGGCATGGTTTCTCCCTATGCAGCAAAAATAAAACTTAGCAGCTTAGAAAACACCGGTCGAACCATTGGAAACCTATATGCACTCTCAACTGCAGGAAGTATTTTTGGGACGCTATTTGCGGGATTTTACCTCATCCCTTTTTTTGGAACAAATAAATTATTGATTTTTTTAGCCATTATATTAGTGCTCATTTCTATTGTTTTATCTCTAAAAACCTACATCAAATCTAAGGTTGCCGTCTTACTATTTCTTGTAACAGGATTGATTGCTTTTAATTTTTTAGATGGCCTTTTAATTGAAAATGGATTCCTTGACCTTGACACATCTTATAACAGAATTTTTATTACTGACTCTAAACAACAGGTTAGAAACTTGACAATTCGAAGAATGGGCATCAATAACGAAGCGCATTCAGCAATGTATTTGGAATCGGACGAACTGGTTTCTGAATATGCCAAAAGCTACCATTTGATACGTCATTTTTACCCTGATTTCAAAAGCTCTTTAATGTTGGGCGGTGCTGGATATTCATTTCCAAAAAGTTATCTCAAAACCTACCCGAATGCTAAAATTGACGTAGTTGAGATCGATCCTAAAGTGACACAATTAGCAAAAGACTATTTTAAATTAAAAGAAGATCCACGACTCAGTATTTTTCATAACGACGGCCGAACGTATTTAAATCATACCGAAAAAACTTATGATATAATTCTTGGAGATGCATTTAGCTCTTCCTATTCAATTCCATACCAACTAACGACCCAAGAATCTGCACAAAAAATGCATGACATTTTGAATGACGATGGCATTGTTATTTTAAATATTATCTCGTCGATTGAGGGCGATTCAGGGAAGTTTTTCAGAGCTGAATATGCAACTTTTAAAACGGTCTTTCCTCAGTTATTTGTATATCCTTTACATGATTCAAAAAACGGAAGTACCATTCAAAATATATTCTTGATAGCTTCAAAGTCAAAAGATAAAATATATCCGTTTTCGAGTGATGATATCTATATAAATAACCGCCTTCAAAAATTTTGGCATAAAAAAATTCCTAACGATTTACCTATTCTCACAGATGATTTTGCTCCTGTTGATTACTATATTGGAGCTGTTCAGAGTAACATTTCAAAATCCCACATGAAACAAGGTCTTTGGAGTAAAGTAGAACGGTTTTTTAATAGGCTATAACTTACTCACCAATTACTATTTTTTGTGAGAAAACTTTTTCATTTTGAGTGATCCGTATAAAATACGCCCCTTGAGAGAATTGACTCATATTTAGTTTCGTAAGCTTTTGGGTTAAAACTTGTTCAAGGACTTTCTTACCCTCTATTGAAAACAACTCAAGCCTAAGGTCGTCATTTAAAGAATGTTCAATATTAAGTGTTGATGAAACAGGATTTGGATAGATTTTAATTGTATTTAATTTGAATGTATTAGAATCTAAGGATGTGAAATCAACACAAGAACTCAATTCCGTACAAGAGCCTACAGTCACTTCAACGGCGTAACTACCACTAGCTGTAGGAGAAAAGGATTGACTAATTTGGGATGTTAATGGAAGATTCGTGCTGCAATCCATCCATTGGTAACTGGCATTATTCATGTTTGAAGTCAAAGTTGAGGGACTCACTGTTAATGAATTATCAACAGAAACTAAACTCCCTTTGGTTACCACATAGGACATAATCAATTTTGCTAACTCATGAAAATATGGTAAATCCAGGGTGCTGAAACGATCTCCAGAAGAATGGTAGTAAGGCGTCTGGTCATTATTCTCCCAAGACTCTCCAACCAACACCGCAGAAAATCCTTGATTCCAAAAACGAGAATGGTCACTAGCTGTTGTTCCGGGGTTGACTACGTTCACGTTTAAATTAAAGTTATACGTTGCCAATAAGCCCACTAAGTCGTCTTTCATCCCTAGAGAGTTTGCAATAGGACGCACGTCAATATCAAAATCATCGTCATCATCTCCATCGTATCCCATCATGTCAATATTTAAAACACCCAAAATGTTATCCCCATTGTTATTGGCTTGAGTTGCATAATAATCCGCACCTTTTAGTCCAATTTCTTCTTCATCCCACAAGGCGTAAACCAGCGTATTATCCATACATTGTGTCGATAAAATTCGTGCGATTTCTAAGACAGTTGCTGTTCCAGAAGCATTGTCATCTGCACAATAATTTGCCACAGAATCGTAATGAGCACAAATAATATAGATATCGTTTGGATTAGATTTTCCTAGCTGAGTCGCAATAACATTAAGTCCACTAGTATTAAAGGCTTGAGTGGTTACAGTGAGATTGTCCATCTCATTGAATTTTTCCACCAAATAATCGCCCGCAAGTTCATTATTGGCTTGCCCTCTATTCAATATTGTAACGGCATTACCTCCAATATTTGTGGTAATTTCACCTGTAAACTCTTGAAGGGTTTGGGTTAAAGAATCTAAATTGATAGCATTAATAAGGTCTAATTCTGTTTGAGCAGAAAGTGTACTCGTAACAGAAAAACTTAGAAGTAAGAATAGATGTTTCATAAAACTTAGATAGGGGTTTTTTCAAATCTACAAAAAGTTAAACATTTATTATGATTCTATCGCACTAAAAAGTCCAGTAGTCTCTGCAACGAACCCTTCAAATTTTAAGAAGTTGCTTTAAGTTGACTCCTTAATTTTTTAGGCATATTTTTAACTACCATGGCATAGCTATGATCAATAAGTTCAAAAAGAAACTCAGGAGAAAATTGACAGTTGCTTAAATAAATTGTGTTCCAATGTCTTTTATTGGTGTGAAACCCAGAGTGAATGGCATCATAGTCGTTGCGAAGTTCGTCAGCATAATCAGGGTCACATTTTAATGTAATAGAGGGATTTCCTTGCTCCCATGCCTCTAGTGGGCATAGTGCATATATTTTCCCTAAAACCTTATACACTAAAGTGTGTTCATCAAAAGGAAATTCTTCGGTAGTTTGCTCTTTTTTCAAACAAAAGGATTGGATGGCATCAATTGTGATCATCAGGACTTAGAGGTTTCTTTGTCATATAATTTGTACAGAATTGGCTTGCTAGGAGAAGCATCATTTTCAAATGGTGCAATCAATATATTCAAAATATACTTTCCGTCCAATACTGAATTAGGGACGTAGATAAGTTCTGTGATCGTCGCATCCATGCGCACCTCTCCACCTACATTCCAAAAGGCTTTGTGTGCTAAAAGCTGTCCGTCATCTTTTTCTTTATCGACACTTGGCGTATCGACCAACAAGTGCTTCACCCCTTTTTCACGGAGGTAAATTGCGGCAGCTTCAGTAAGATAAGGTGGATTTGTATGCGCGTATTGTCGGTTCAGTTTGTCTGTTGTATTGGGAAGTGTTCGAATCACTACAGCTTCTCTTTTTTTGTTTCCTATGGCATAACGCAGTTGTTTTTCAGAAATAATGAAATCGCCATTTGAGGATTCTGGAACTACGGTAATAACCTCCGCTACAAACAAAAATTGGGTCAAACAGGCATTGATCGTATGGAGTTCTTTAGTAATATGCCCTACACATTCTGTGTGTGTTCCATGTGCGTGTGGATTAAATTCAATCGTATTAAAATTAACGGCAGCCCCTTGCTTGACACTTCCAGTCCATTCTTTCACCTTAGCTGGGTATATTTTTGGGGGTGGCAGATACCAGGCATTGACATTCTCTTTAGAGGCGCGAAATGGAATTGAAATATCCAATGGTTGATCGATATAGATGGTATAGGTACGGCTATTGGCTTGAATAATTGCTTTCATGAAAAAATTATACTTTGCGTAAATTTAATGAATTTGATTAAACTAAAAATAAATCGGAAGCAATTCCGTCCGAAAGAAATTTTCCAATTCTTGTGATTTTTAAATGATTGTCTTCTAAAATAAGGGTCTTAGAAGATCTAAATTTTTTAGAATTTTCGAGCAATTGTGATTTGATGTCAGCACCAAAATCAGCTTCAATTTTATCCAATGAAATGCCCCAAATGGTTCGTAAGCCTGTCATTATATATTCATTGAACCTATTTTCTAAAGATAACTCTTCCGATTCAAACGGCCTTACATTGGCTTCTAAAGATTTAATATACTTGGTGTTATTTGATAAGTTCCAACTTCGGTTTTTCCCATCAAACGAGTGCGCAGATGGCCCCACACCCATATAGGTTTTACCCAACCAATAACTTGTATTGTGTCTTGAAAAATAGTCGGGATGTCCAAAACTACAGGTTTCATAATGGGTCAATCCTTGTGCTAAGGTTTCCTCTAACAATACCTCAAAATGACTGGCTGATAATTCATCATCCATTGGGGGGTGACTTCCTTTATTTATAAAATGTTCCAGCGCAGTTTTTGGCTCAACGGTGAGGGCATAACAAGACAGGTGTTTGATACCAAATCCAAAAGCGGTTTGCAAATTTTGACGCCACTGCTCAATAGACATCGTGGGCATTCCAAACATTAAATCAATCGTGATATTATCAAAATAAGCCGTCGCAATTTCTAAACATTTCTTTGCCTCGATAGCACTGTGTGCTCTGTTCATGGATGTTAAATCAGACTCATGAAAAGACTGAATTCCAATACTTAATCGGTTAATTTTTGTATTTGCAAGTCTTTTTATTTTTTCTAAATCGAGATCGTCTGGATTGGCTTCTAGCGTAATTTCAGAAGTGTCAGACACTTTGTAATGTTCATAAACCGTCTGAAAAATTGTATTTAGTTCCGAAACTTCTAGCACCGTTGGTGTGCCCCCTCCAAAATAAATAGATTGAATTTCTTCAGATGTGTATTCCGATTTACGAAGCACCAGTTCATTGCAAACGGCTTTGATAAATGCCGATTTGGAATTTTGATTCGTCGAAAAGTGAAAATTACAGTAGTGACATGCTTTTTTACAAAATGGAATATGGATATAAATACCTGACACTAAAGTGGTGTTTTTTATTAATATTTAAATGCTTTCGCATTGACAATGTGTTGTAAGTGATGGTTGCAATGCCAAGCGTATATTGCTAAGGCTTCCTGTAAAGAAATATGTTCATTACCGTCTGGATGTATATAGGTTCTCTGTAATTGTGAAGTTTCTAATTGCTCTAATAAAAATACCCACCGTTGATGGATTCCTGCCAAAAGCTGAGTCGAACTTTGAATGCTAAAATTCACGGTATCGGTTAGCGTTGCCCATTGCGCTTCTTGGAAAGGTTTAATGGTGGGGTTGTCCTCGGTCAATGTCAGTTTAAAACGAATGATGCTGTTCATATGACTATCAATACAATGCCCAACTACTTGTTGAATGGTCCAACCCTCAGGACGGTATTTATAACAGAGTTCTTTAGCGGTAAGGTGTGTTACTTCTTTTGTTACGCGTGAAGGAAACTGACTTATCGACTGTATCCAGTCTTGAACATGGGTCGGTTCAATTACTGTAGGAATTGTAGGCTTCCCTATTGGATATTTGAGCGTTTCTATATTCATGGTGTTGATGTTATTTTTTAACTCGACTTTCGTTTTGCTTCACAAAAGCACTCCAGCCTGTATAACTTTTACCACTAGTGATTTTTCCATAATTGTAAAAATGGCAAACAGCCGCTGCCAATCCATCTGTTGAGTCTAAATTTTTAGGTAGTTTTTTTATACCCAAAAGGCTTTGCAGCATTTTAGCCACTTGTTCTTTACTCGCATTTCCATTTCCTGTAATGGCCATCTTAATTTTTTTAGGAGAGTACTCTGTAATTGGTATTTCCCTAGAGAGTCCAGCAGCCATGGCCACCCCTTGAGCCCTTCCAAGCTTTAACATACTTTGTACGTTTTTGCCAAAAAACGGGGCTTCAATCGCAATTTCATCGGGATGAAATGTATCAATCAGCTCTATTGTACGCTCAAAAATAAGTTTGAGTTTCAAATAATGATCATCATATTTTTGAAGTAACAATTCATTCAATTGTAAAAACTCCATGGTTTTCCCCTTGACTTTTATCAATCCAAATCCCATAATAGTGGTGCCGGGATCTATCCCTAATATAATTTTTTCTTCCCCCATCAATCTACTCTTAAAATTATTGGCAATTGAAATACCGTTTGTACTTGCTGACTTCTTTTGATCGCTGGATACAATTTAGGAAGCCCCTCTAAACTACTTTTTAAAATGGAATCTAACTCTGGAATTTGTTGTTTGGTCAATTCATGTGTTTGGGTTTGAAATATTTTAATTTCACCGGTTTTGGAGACCAATAAATCGATGAGAATTGTATCACTCACCGTTTGTGTTACAATGATGTTTTGTGTACTAAAATATTTAGAAATATGGGTCGTAATGGTATGTTCAAAACAGTTCTTATTGTCTTGAAAGTTTATAGAATCCGTACAGTTTTCAAAATTAGGATAGCGATCGACTTCACTCCAATTGAACGTTTTTAATTCTTCCATTAAAATCGTATTAGAATTCAATTTCTTTTTTTCATAATAATTACATGAATAAAAAGAACCGAAAAGTAAAACAAAAACTAAATATCTCATTGGTTCGTTGTGAACCCTAAAATTACAATTTTTTATTTTTTAAATAGATAAAAACCAAATTAGATTAAACTTTTGGACCTCCATCCATAATTTCTTGGTTGGCATAGCTTTCAAATTTCTTGAAGTTAGTTTTAAAAGAGTTTGCTAGTTTATGAGCCGTTTTATAAAAGCCTTCATCATTTTTCCATGTTTTTCGAGGGCTTAAAAACTCTGTAGGGACGTTGAGACATACTCGTGGTTGAAGGACACCAAAAACAGAATGGATGTGGTAGTTGTCTTTGTTTGCAGCTTCTAAAGAACCATCCATTGCTGCATTGACCATAGCACGCGTATACTCTAATTTCATGCGCGTTCCAATCCCATAAGGCCCTCCAGTCCAGCCTGTATTGACCAACCAAACATTAACACCAGTGGCTTTCATCTTAGCACTTAACATTTCGGCGTATTTGGTGGGATGTAAGGGCATAAAAGGCGCTCCAAAACAAGCTGAGAAACTAGGAACAGGCTCTGTTATTCCCGCTTCAGTACCTGCAACTTTAGCAGTATAACCCGAAATAAAATGATAGGCTGCTTGACCAGGCGTTAGTTTAGAGATGGGAGGCAATACGCCAAAAGCATCGGCGGTAAGGAAAAATATATTTTTAGGGTTTCTACCTATAGACTTGGGCTGAATATTATCAATAAAATGAATGGGATAACTCACGCGTGTATTTTGTGTGATAGAGGTGTCGGAATAATCAACTTCTCCTTTGGCATCCATCATCACATTTTCTAGAATGGCACCCTTTTTTATGGCGTTGAAAATTTCTGGTTCTTTTACTTTTGACAGGTTAATAACTTTGGCATAACACCCACCTTCAAAGTTAAAGATAGTATTTTCACTGGTCCAGCCATGTTCGTCATCGCCTATCAAATGACGGTGATGGTCGGTAGAAAGGGTTGTTTTTCCGGTACCAGAAAGTCCAAAAAAGATAGACGTATCGCCTTCTTTTCCAACATTGGCACTGCAATGCATTGGTAAGGTATTTTTAAACACTGGAAGTATAAAGTTTAAAGCCGAAAATATACCTTTTTTTATTTCGCCTGTATATCCAGTACCTCCAATAAGGGCTATTTTTTTGGTGAAATTTAAAATGGCAAAATTATGCTGACGGGTGCCGTCTTTGCTGGGATCGGCCATAAAACCTGGGGCATTAATGACCGTCCACTCTGGATCAAATTGTTTCAGTTCAGATTTCGTAGGTCTTAAAAACATATTATAGGCAAAGAGATTACTCCAAGGGTACTCGTTAATAACCCGGATATTGGTGCGGTAAGCAGGATCTGAACAAGCATAGCTATCGCGTACAAAAATTTCTTTATCAGAAAGGTAAGTAGTCACTTTATCATACAAAGCGTCAAAGTCGTCCGTTGCAAATGGAATGTTCACATCTCCCCACCAAATGCGATCTTTTGTGATGGCGTCTTTAACGATAAATCGATCTTTTGGAGAGCGGCCTGTAAACTCGCCAGTCTGAATTGCCAAGGCACCTGAACTGGTTTGAATTCCTTGTTTTTTTGAAATTGTTAGATCGTGAAGCTCCTTTGAGGATAGTTGATAATGTACTTTTGAACTCGTTATTCCGTAATTGTCTAACGAAATCGTTTTCGTAGAAGATTCTGGTTGTGTCATTATTATCAATATTATTTAATCATGCAAAAGTATTAAATAATATTAAATGAAAAACAAATTACTTCTTAATTCTAAAAAAATAGGTAAATAAGAGCATCCATGAAGCAATCAAAATCAGCCCGCCAACAGGTGTAATAAACCCAATAACTTTAAAATTAAAGGAGGTCAAATCATTGGTTGATAGTAGATATATAGAGCCCGAAAATAATAAAAGACCAGTAGAAATAAGTTTAGATAAAATCGATTTTTGTCTGGATTTAAGTGGTGTTGATCCACCTATAAAAAACAATAAAAATGCATGGTACATTTGATAACGTATTCCGGTATTAAAACTCTCAAATGCTGAAATATTAAGCAACGGTTTCAAACCATGTGCCGCAAAGGCTCCCAACATAACTCCAAATCCCCCTGTAACACATGCTAATAAAAATATTTTTTTATTCATTTTGTTTTATAAAGTTTTGTATTTACTACATTAGTAGCAAACTAACCACAAAAGTAAGAATCTCACATCACTATGCGAAACATTTTAATCATTGGAGCAGGAAAGTCTGCGTCTTACCTTATAAAATATTTTTTAGACAAATCTATTTCAGAAAATTTAAAAATTAGTATTGGAGATTTAGACACCTCAAATGCAATAAAGTGGATTGGAAATCACCCCAATGCAAACGCACTTGAACTAGATATTTTTGACAAGACAGCAAGAGAACAAGCCGTTCAAAATGCCGATATAGTGGTTTCTATGTTGCCCGCTAGATTTCATATAGAGGTTGCAAAAGACTGCCTGACATACGGTAAACATCTAGTAACGGCTTCCTATGTCAGTGAAGAAATGAAAGCATTAGATGCAGAAGCAAAAGCTAAAAAATTAATCTTTTTAAATGAGATAGGTTTAGATCCGGGGGTGGATCATATGAGTGCCATGCAAGTCATCGATCGGATTAGAGCTGCTGGTGGAAAGATGTTACTTTTTGAATCGTTCACAGGGGGATTAATGGCGCCAGAAAGTGACACAAATCTTTGGAATTACAAGTTTACTTGGAATCCACGCAATGTGGTTTTGGCAGGACAAGGCGGGGCTGCGAAGTTTTTACAGGAAGGTCGATTTAAATACATCCCTTATCACCGCTTGTTTAGGCGAACAGAGTTTTTAGAAGTTGACGGCTATGGGCGTTTTGAGGCCTACGCAAACAGAGACTCCCTAAAATACCAAGAGGTATATGGATTGGAAAATATAGAAACATTATACAGAGGAACAATACGGCGCGTTGGGTTTAGCAGGGCTTGGCAAATTTTTGTCTTACTTGGAATGACCGACGACAGCTATACAATTGCAGATAGCGAAAATATGAGCTATCGTGGTTTTGTAAACTCGTTTTTGCCCTACAGTCCAACAGATTCTGTAGAATTAAAATTACGATACCAATTAAAGATCGATCAGGATGATATTGTATGGGAAAAGCTCGAAGAACTCGATATTTTTAACGATGATAAAAAAGTAGAATTAAAAAATGCGACCCCTGCCCAAATTCTTCAAAAAATACTTTTAGATAGTTGGAGTTTATCTCCGCAAGATAAAGATATGATTGTGATGTATCACAAGTTTGGCTATGAACTGAATGGTAATAAACATCAAATTGATGCAACTATGGTTTGTACGGGGGAGGACCAAACATATACGGCTATGGCAAAAACCGTAGGATTACCTGTGGCAATCGCTACTTTAGCCATCCTAAATAATGAAATACAAAGCTATGGCGTTCAAATTCCAACTAAAAAAGAATTTTACACCCCCGTATTAAATGAATTAAAAGATTTTGGTGTCATATTTTATGAAAACGAAAGAAAATACTTAGGATATAACCCCTTAAATCAATAATATAGTTATAAATTGAAATAATTTGAATACTTTTGACTCATAAAACATAGGATTCTACTGCAAAATGAATAAACTTATAGAGATTGACGGTATAGACAAAACGATTCTTAGAGCTCTTATGAAAGATGCTAGAACACCTGTCCTAGAAATTGCACGTACAGTCGGGATTTCTGGAGCTGCCATCCACCAGCGTTTACGAAAATTAGAAAGCTCTGGACTAATAGCGGGATCAAAGTTTGTATTGAATCCAAAAGCTTTAGGATACACAACTATGGCATTTGTGGGGGTGTTTTTGGACAAAGCCAAAAACAATTCAGATGCAGTCAAGCAACTCAAAAGAATTCCAGAAGTATTAGAATGTCACTATACTACTGGAAACTGGAGTGTTTTGATCAAAATTCTGTGTAAGGATAACGAACATTTAATGTCTGTTTTAAACAAACAGATTCAACCTATTTCAGGAGTTTCAAGAACGGAAACATTTATTTCCTTAGATCAACAAATTGATCGCCAAATTAAAATCTAATCAATCTCTTCCGAAAATTTGATACGCCCAATAAATTAAGGTCGCAAGAGAACCCAGCGCTGCAACTAAATACGTTCGAGCTGCCCACTTGAGAGCATCTTCGGCGCCTTTATATTCTTCTTGAGATAACATGTGTTTATTTTTTAACCATGCCAATGCACGGTTACTCGCATCATATTCCACGGGCAAGGTGATAAAACTAAAGGCAGTAGCTACAGCCATCAGAATAAATCCTAAAACTACGACCCAATAGCCCAAGCCAACGCCTGCTCCAACGCCTAGAATAAGACCTCCGAAAATCAACCACATAGACAATTTTGAAGAAATATTCACGGCAGGCACCAGCGTTGAGCGCAACTGTAACCAACTGTAAGCTTGTGCATGCTGTACCGCATGGCCACATTCGTGTGCTGCAACGGCCGCCGCTGCCGCATTTCGCTGGCTATAAACCGCTTCGCTAAGATTTACTGTTTTATCTATGGGGTTATAATGGTCTGTAAGCCGACCAGCTGTTGAGACTACTTTTACGTCTTTTATCCCATGATCCAAAAGCATTTTTTCGGCAATCTCAGCACCACTCAATCCATTCCGTAAATGAACTTTTGAATAAGTAGCAAATTTTCGTTTTAAGGTCGAACTCACCAACCAACTGACTAAGGCTATCACACCAAGTATAAGATAATAGTTTCCCATAATGTTTAATTTTAGAAATAGTAACCTTCAAAAATAATACCAATCTTTAGAACTGAAAAAGTGGCAGTAAATTTTAATGCTTTCTGTATTTATATATAAAAACTAACAATGTAAATGAAGACACTAAGGTAATCGTATTTGCCAAGATCATTGACAAGCTGTCTTTTAAAACACCATACACCAACCAAAATACTATCCCTATAAAAAACAAGGAGAAGGTTGGTAATGAAAACCCTGATACATCTTTGGTTTTCCAGGTTTTATACACTTGAGGCAAAAAGGCATAAGTGGTCAAACAAGCTGCAACGAGCCCAATGATTTCAATAGAATCTATATTATCCAACAATGTTTACAATTTTTCCGGGTACAACAATCACTTTTTTCGGAACGCGTCCGTCTAACTGTGCGAGTGTTTTCTCGTCCTCCATCACAGCCTTTTCTATATCTTCTTTACTTAAGTCTAGAGATAACTCAATCGTGAAACGCATTTTACCATTAAAAGATATGGGATACGCTTTCGTACTTTCGACTAAGTGACTGGCATCAAATTCTGGAAAGTCAGCAGTTGTTATGGATTCCTCGTGACCCAATTGACTCCATAATTCCTCAGCAATGTGCGGAGCGTAAGGCGAAATCAACACCAGTAAGGGTTCTAAAATATCTTTGGACACACACCCCTGAGCTGTCAGTTCATTAACCGCAATCATAAAGTTAGAGACCGACGTATTAAATGAGAAATTCTCAATGTCTTCGGTGACTTTTTTAATGGTTTTATGAAGGGTTTTTAAATGGTCTTTTGATGGTTCTACCTCCGTAACTTTAAGTCCGTCTTGACCAATATATAGTTTCCATAATTTTTTAAGAAAATTATGAACGCCTGTAATTCCAGAAGTATTCCAAGGTTTGTATTGCTCCAAAGGTCCTAAAAACATTTCGTATAAACGGAGTGAATCCGCACCATACTGTTCGCAAATCGCATCAGGATTTACGACATTGTATTTGGATTTAGACATTTTTTCGACCTCTCTTTTTACTTTAAAAAGACCTTCATTGTCTGTGATAAACTCTGCGTTTTTAAATTCTTCTCTCCAAGATTTAAATGCCTCAACATCTAATTCGTCTGATGCATTCACAAAAGACACGTCTGCATGAATCCACTGAATCGTCTCGGAAGTGATTTGATCTACAGACATGAACGTATTGGTTCCTTCGACTCTTCCTACAAATGCACTCGTTCCCAAAATCATTCCTTGATTGATGAGTTTTTTAGCAAACTCATCCACTGGCACCACCCCTAAATCAAATAAGAATTTTTGCCAAAAACGTGCATAGAGTAAGTGTCCTGTGGCATGCTCACTTCCTCCAATATATAAATCCACTTCTTTCCAGTAATTTAAGGCCTCGGAGCTTGCAAATTCATTGGGATTGTGTGCATCCATATACCTGTTAAAATACCAAGAGCTCCCCGCCCATCCTGGCATGGTATTGAGTTCTAATGGAAAGATGGTTTTGTGGTCTATTTGACTGTTTTCAACCACTGTATTGCGAGTGGTATCCCACGCCCAAACATTGGCACGACCTAATGGTGGCTCGCCTTCTTCGGTTGGTAAATATTTTTCAACTTCAGGCAAGCTGATTGGCAAATGTTCAGTCGCAATCATCTGTGGCAATCCATTCACGTAATATACAGGAAAGGGTTCGCCCCAATACCGCTGTCTGGAAAAGACCGCGTCGCGGAGTCGGTAATTTGTTTTACCCAAACCATGACCTTTTGCTTCTAAGGTTTCAATGGCTTTTTTAGAGGCTTCTTTATATTCGAGTCCGTTAAGAAAATCACTATTTGTGATAATCGTCTTGGTTTTATAGGTATAGGCTTCCTCAGAAATATCAACCCCTTCAAAAATATTTGGAATTTCTATATTAAAATGTTTTGCAAACTCATAATCGCGCTGGTCTCCACATGGAACTGACATCACAGCGCCTGTTCCGTAACCTGCCAACACATAATCGCCTACCCAAACAGGAACGGGTTTTTTTGTCAAGGGATGTTCTGCATAGGCTCCTGTAAACACTCCCGAAATAGTTTTTACGTCTGCCATTCGATCGCGTTCACTGCGTTTAGCGGTTGCCAACACATAGGCATCCACTGCCGGTTTTTGAGCGGGTGTTGTAATCTGATTCACTAATTCATGCTCAGGCGCTAGCGTCATAAACGAGACACCGTAAATTGTATCAGGTCGCGTGGTAAACACTTCAATCGATGAGGTGTGTTCTTTAAGATTAAACACCACAGAAGCTCCTACGGATTTTCCAATCCAATTTCGCTGACTTTCTTTAAGGGCATCCGTCCAATCAATGGTGTTAAGTCCTTGTAAAAGCCGCTCGGCATAGGCAGAAATCCGCATGCTCCATTGCGTCATTTTTTTTCGAATGACAGGATAGCCGCCACGTTCGGATACGCCGTTTATGATTTCATCATTCGCTAAAACGGTTCCCAATTCTGGACACCAATTCACTTCCGTTTCAGCTAAATATGTTAATCTGTATTGCAATAAAATCTGTTGTTGACGTTTGGAAGAATAGCCTTTCCATTGCTCAGATGTAAACGCTTCTACACCTTCATCACAGACCGCGTCCACCGCTGCATTTCCTTGAGTTGAAAATAACGCTTCTAGCGACTCAATAGATTCTGCTTTATTGGATAAATTATTGTACCATGAGTTAAACAATTGGATGAAAATCCATTGAGTCCATTTGTAATAATCGGGTGATGAGGTGCGCACTTCTCTCGACCAATCAAACGAAAAACCCATTTGATCGAGTTGTCTTCGGTATGTTTTTATATTGGCTTCAGTAGTCACTGCAGGGTGTTGCCCAGTTTGGATGGCATATTGTTCTGCAGGCAAGCCAAAGCTATCATATCCTTGAGGGTGTAAGACATTGAATCCTTTGTGACGTTTATAACGGGCATAAATATCGGCCGCAATATAACCCAGAGGATGCCCAACATGCAGTCCTGCTCCGCTAGGATAAGGAAACATGTCTAAAACATAGTATTTAGGTTGGGAAGAATTATTATCAGCCTGAAAGGTTTTTTTATCAGCCCAATATTTTTGCCATCTGGCTTCAATTTCATTGAAATTGTATATCATATTATCATCATTAATAGAGGCAAATTTACGGTTTATTTAGCAAGTAAAAAACTCTCCTTCATGAAACAAGCCTAGAAAGAAATGTTAATTTGTTTTCAGAGAATTACTAGCCATTTAAGTAAGTTTTTTTATACTTTTACATTTGTAAGAAATGCACTATGAGTTCATCTTTTGAAAAACATCAGAAACGCCGATTAATTTCGTCCTATTTTTCGGTCGTGTTAAGCATCGCTTTGGTCCTTTTTTTATTGGGAGTTTTAGGATTGTTGGTTATCAATGCAAAGTCAATCTCTAACAACTTTAAAGAACAAGTTATTTTGACCATCTACTTGGAGGACACTTCTAAAGAAGTCGAAATAAAACAACTTGAAAAAAGCTTGGCATTTTCGGATTATGTAAAACAAACAAAATTTATTTCTAAAGAATCGGCTGCGGATTTTATGAAACAAGAGTACGGGGAAGATTTTTTAAATGATATTGGTTACAATCCTTTGAAAAACTCTATAGAAGTCAATCTCAAAGCTGATTATGTAACCGCTACTCGTTTGGATAGTATCGCAGAAAGCACGTTGAAGAAAAATTTTGTGGAGGATATCAAATACGATAAAGACCTTGTATCACTTATGAATAGCAACGTGAAACGTCTAAGTTTATGGATTCTGATCATCAGCGGTATTTTTACTGTTATTGCGGTCCTCTTAATAAACAGTTCCATTCGTTTGGCAGTGAATTCTAAACGCTTTTCAATCAAGACTATGCAGATGGTAGGAGCTACGAAAAAATTTATTCGCAGACCTTTTATTTGGCGAAGTATTCGACTTGGGGTGATTGGCTCACTTTTGGCTTTGGTAGGAATGGCTGTGATTTTATATTATGTTGATCAATCATTTCCTGAATTTGAACTGATTCAAAATCAATTATCTATTGGCACTTTGTTTGTCTCCATCTTTTTAGTGGGAGTTTTAATTACATGGTGGAGTACCTTTTTTGCAACTCAGCGTTTTTTAAACCTGAAAACAGATCAGCTATATTATTAACCCCACTGCCAAAACAATTTAAATACATTTTTAAATTGAATGAACACCTTAACATTCACAAAATTTAATTAATTATGGGAGAACAAAAGCGAAAAGAAAACACAAAGAAGAATTTTATTTTTAAGAAACAAAATTACAAATGGATGTTTATTGGCCTCGGACTTATCGCTTTAGGATTTATTTTGATGGCAGGCGGAGGATCTGACGATCCTAATGTTTTTAACCCTGAGATATTTAACACTCGAAGAATTCGAGTGGCACCCACTCTTATTTTAATAGGATTTGGAATTCAGATTTATGCCATTCTTAAAAATTTCAAAAAGTAAATGGATCTTATTGACAGTATTTTACTAGGAATAATTCAAGGTCTAACGGAGTTTCTACCGGTATCCTCCAGTGGGCATTTAGAAATTGGAAAAGCCTTGCTTGGCGATGATTCCATCCCTGAAGACAGTTTGATTTTTACAGTGGTACTTCACTTTGCAACGGCGTTGAGTACCTTAATTATATTTAGAAAAGACATCATCACAATAGGAGCTGCTCTATTTAAGTTTGAATGGAATGAGGACACTCAGTTTATTGTAAAAATAATGATTTCCATGTTGCCTGCAGGATGTGTTGGTGTTCTGTTTGAGGAGGAGTTGGAAGCGCTATTTGGAAGCAACATTCTATTGGTAGGAATGATGCTGATCGTTACCGCTTTGTTATTATTTATGGCAGACCGTGCCAAAACAACGGATAAAAAAGTAGGGTTTTGGGATGCTTTTATTATTGGAATTTCACAAGCTATAGCCATGTTGCCAGGAATTTCTCGTTCGGGTGCAACCATTTCAACCTCTGTATTGTTAGGAAATGACAAATCAAAAGCGGCGCGATTTTCGTTTTTAATGGTAATTCCACTCATTTTTGGAAAAATTGCAAAAGACTTTATTAGTGGCGATTTGAGTTACAATGCTGAAAATTTCAGCAGCCTGTCCGCAGGGTTTATAGCGGCCTTTGTTTCCGGTCTTTTTGCTTGTACCTTAATGATTCGTTTGGTTAAAAACAGTCAATTAAAATACTTTGCTTACTACTGCTGTATTGTCGGAGTTTTAGCCATCATTATAACACTTTAATTCAAAATGAAAACGGCTCAAGATTATCTAGACGGACAGCTTTTGTTGATCGATAAACCCTTAGAATGGACGTCCTTTCAAGTGGTTAATAAATTACGGTGGCATATACGTCAAGCCTTTAATCTAAAAAAAATCAAGGTGGGGCATGCTGGGACTTTAGATCCTTTAGCTACGGGACTTTTAATTATTTGTACCGGTAAGATGACGAAACAAATTGACACTTTTCAGGGGCAGATAAAAACCTATACGGGTACATTTGTTTTAGGCAGCACCACCCCCTCATATGACCTTGAAACTGAAATCGATCAGGAGTTTCCAACAGCACATATTACCCCCGAATTGATTCACAAAACTACGCAACAGTTTGTTGGTGAGATTGATCAATTTCCACCCGTTTTTTCAGCCTTAAAAAAAGAAGGGAAACGCTTGTACGAATTTGCACGTGCTGGGGAGACCGTTAAAATTGATTCGAGAAAAATTACAATTGAGGAATTTCAGATCACCAATATAGAAGGTTTAAAAGTAGACTTTAGTGTGAGATGTAGTAAGGGAACATATATAAGGTCATTGGCTTTTGACTTTGGAAAAGCACTAAACTCTGGTGCCCATTTATCAGCACTTAGGAGAACGCAAATTGGAAATTTTTCTGTAGAAAAAGCCATTTCAATTGATCAGTTTATTTCATTATTGAGTGAATTATGAATTTGAAATTTAAAAGATTCATATTTGTTTTAGTGTCAGAAATTTAATAGTTCTTGTGTTTAATTAATTTTTAATTCTCATGTTTAAAATGAGCCCCGTAATTACAAGAAGGATTCCTACTAAACTCCAAAAATTATATAAATCTTCAAACCATACAATCCCTAAGAGCATTGTGAAAACAACTTCAAGATATTTAAGAGGTGCAACAATATTGGTTTGAGCTCCTTGAAAGGCTTTGGTCATATATACTTGTCCAATATAGCCAAAGATGCCTAAACTTAATAAAAGAGGCCATTCAAATCCTTCTGGTGTCCTCCAATGTACAATTGATAGAACACCTCCCACAAGCGTTGCAATTATCATAAAATAGTGTACAACAACTACTGGATGGTCATGAGTTCCTATTTTTCTAATTAAAACATAGACTAAACCACTAAAAATAGCTGAGATTAAAATAAAGATAAATCCTGTGAAATTAATTTGAGTATTAAATCCTTTCATGATGAGAACTCCTGTAAAGGCCATCAAGAAAAATACCCACTGAATTGATTTTATGTGTTCTTTTAAAACGACCCATGCAAAAATGGCAGCGAAGAATGGTGCTAAATACCTTAAAGATACTGCAGACCCCAAAGGCAAATATTTTAATAATGAAAACAAGAAACTAAGTTCAAACAATAGGCAGGGGGGGGCTATAAATTTGAACTCAGAAGTTCTATTGACCTACACTTTGAGGGTGATTAGCGCTCTAGATTGATTGAGATTCAGTTCACCCAAAGAAGTTTAAAATTTCTAAAAATAAAAATTAATTAGCGCTTAATTGTTTTTAAAGATGAGTTTTTTATAACTTTATTACATGCTAAAACAAAAAAGACGTTGTGGATGGTGCATAGGTGACCCGCTCTATGAGGCTTATCACGATCAAGAATGGGGCGTTCCTATATATGATGATTTAAAGTTATTTGAGTTTTTGATTTTAGAAACTTTTCAAGCAGGTTTAAGTTGGATCACCATTCTACGAAAACGCGAAAATTTTAGAGCTGCTTTTGATACTTTTGACTATACTAAAGTTGCACGATACGACGCTTCTAAATTCAATTCATTAATCCTTGATAAGGGAATTATTCGAAATAAATTAAAAATAAAAGCTGCGATTTCAAATGCCAAAGCTTTTATTGAAATCCAAAAAGAGTTTGGGAGTTTTAGCAAATATATATGGGCGTTTGTGGATGGAAACCCTATAAAAAACAAAGTTAAAGATTATAAAAAAGCACCTCCAAACACCCCGTTGAGTGACCAAATAAGCAAAGACCTAAAAAGTCGTGGGTTTAAGTTTGTAGGGAGTACCGTAGTGTATGCACACATGCAAGCCACAGGAATGATCAACGACCACGAAACAACTTGTTTCCGATATAATGAAGTTTAGTTATTATAAGGGATAAGCTCTAATAACTTTTCGATAACTTCAACTCTAGCTTTACTTTTTTTATTGGCTCTTATAATGATCCAAGGAGCTATCTCAGTATTTGTTTTCTCAAACATTTTGGCCTTATAAGAAGTATAGTCATCCCAAAGTTTCAAAGCCGATTCATCTACCTTACTGAACTTCCATTTTTTAACAGGACTCGATTTGATGTCTTCAAAACGTCTTGATTGTTCGTCTTTAGAAATTGAAAAATAAAACTTGACCAACCGAATTCCAGACTCGATAATCATTTGCTCAAATTGATTCACTTGATTCATAAACACTTCATACTCGTTTTGTGTACAAAATCCGTTTACAGGCTCTACAACTGCACGGTTGTACCAACTTCGATCAAAAAAAGTGATTTGACCGTTACGGGGAAGATTTTTAATATAACGCTGAAAATACCATTGGTTTTTTTCTTCATCAGTTGGTTTTGAAAGGGCTACTACATTGAGTTCTCTTGGATTTAAATGTTGCGTAATTCTTCGAATTGCACCGCCTTTACCTGCTGCATCTCGACCTTCAAAAATAACAACTATTTTCTCTCCCTCAGATTCGACCCATTGTTGAAGTTTTATCAATTCTTCTTGAAGACGCTCTAGTTTTGTCTCATGACTTAAAATACGTAACGCTTTAGCAACCGTCATGTCCTCTTCGCGAAGAAATAATTGAAGTCCTCGTTTGCTATTAAGTTTTTTTAAATTTTTCGTTGATAATTCTTCCATAACTAATCGATTTGAGTGATCATTCTGTGATAACGCTGAACAACGTTTGGATCTGGAAGTACTGTTGTTTTAGAGCTTCCTTTACGATCGTAATCAAATTGCGATAAAACATGTCGAATACTTTCTAATCGCGCTTGTTTTTTGTTGTTTGTTTTTATAATGATCCAGGGACTAATTGAGGTATGGGTTTTACTAAACATTTGCTCTTTGTAAAAGGTATATTTATCCCATCTATTTTGCCCTTCTTTATCAACTGGACTAAATTTCCATTGCTTTAAAGGGTTTTTTAATCTAGAGTTGAAACGTCTTTCTTGTTCTTTTTTTGAAATGGAAAACCAAAACTTGATAATAATCACACCATCTTCATAAAGCATGTGTTCAAATTCAGGGACTTGTAACATGAATTTTTTATACTGCTCTTCTCCACAAAAATCCATCACTGGTTCTACCACAGCACGGTTGTACCAACTTCGATCAAAAAATACCAATTCACCAGGTTCTGGCAGTTCTTTGATATAACGTCTAAAATACCATTGTCCTTTTTCAATTTTTGTTGGTTTGGTAAGTGCTACCACACGCATAGACCTAGGGTTTAGGTGTTCCGTAAAACGACGTATCGCACCTCCTTTACCTGCAGCATCCCGACCTTCAAATAGCACACAAACACGTTTTTTATGTTTTGCAGTCCATTGTTGTAAGTCTACCAATTCAGCTTGTAGCTTTAACAATTCTGACTCATAGTGGCTAGTTTCAATTAGCGACTCATAGTTTGAATTCGAAATCTTAGACTTCACGGTCTTTTTAAATGATTCTATTCCTGAGTACGATTCAAAATCTTCTTGAGTAAGCATGAGTAAATTAATTTTAATTAGTTATTTAGTGGTCTTTGTGGTTTTAAATAATTCATAAATTCTAATCTTGAAATAGGCTCTGCACCCAAACTTTCAAGATGATTAGTGTGTAGCTGACAATCAATAAGTTTATACTTTGAGTTTTGAACAAAGGTTATAAACCCAATTTTACTAGCATTACTTACATAACTAAACATACTTTCTCCACAAAAAATTGTGTCATTCAATTCAACTCCGTATAATCCGCCTACTAATTTCTTGTTTTGCCATACCTCAACAGATTTCGCAATCCCTCTTTGGTGTAAATCGCAGTATGTTTGAATCATTTCAACTGTAATCCATGTGCCCGATTGAGCATTCCGTTTGACGTTGGCTCAGGCTGTAATAACATCTTCAAAATTACGATTCATCGTAATTTCAAAGGAGTGATTTTTTAAAATGTGTTTTGTGCTTTTTGAAACCTTCAATTTATGAGGATACAACACAAAACGAGGGTCAGGGGCCCACCACAGTATGGGTTGATCCGATTCATACCAAGGAAAGATTCCATTTTGGTAAGCGTACAAAACACGCTCTGGAGACAAATCACCACCAACCGCCAAAAGGCCTTCAGAGTTTGCTTCATCCAGTGGTGGAAATTCTATAGTTTCACTCAGCCACCTCATAGCTTTATATCAAAGGATGCTTGTTTTAACGAATGTTAAAACGGTAAATCATTTGGTTCGTCTGCCGTCAAATCAGTAGCAGGTTCAAAAGCTTGTGCTGGAGCTACAGGAGCCGCATTAGTAGGTGCCGCTTGTTGCAAGTTTTCTATACGCCATCCTTGGATTGCATTAAAATACTTTGCTTCACCTTGTGGGTTGATCCATTCTCTACCACGTAAATTGATACCTACCTTAATTTGCTGACCAACTTGGTAGTTATTTAAAAGATCTGTTTTGTCCTGAACAAACTCCACCATAATGTGTTGAGGATATTGTTCTTCTGTAGTCACAACCAATTCACGTTTTCTAAACCCATTAGAACCAATAGATTGTGTTTCTCCGATAAGTTTAATTTTTCCTTGTATTTCCATTTTTATTTTTAAAATTGACTATTAATGTATAAGATTTTTTAAATATATACAAATTTAACAAATTATGAGTCCAACTAAAAGTAGAAAGCAATAATATAAAACAATAAGTTTACCATAAATACATTATATTTAGAATTGAAAAACGTATACCAATGAAAATTTCTTCAAAACAACATGTTTTACGCTGGATAATGATTGCAATTTCATTCTTAATTATCTCATTGATTTTATGGAATACTTATCGCTTTTTTCAAAAATTTAAACAGGAGGAACGTGTAAAGATGGAGAATTTTTCTCAAGCACAAATCGAACTTGGAAAAATTATTGATCTGAATGGAAATATTAGTGATTTTCCTCTAAAAATAATTCAAAGTAATACTACAACTCCAATGATTATTGAAAATTCTGAAGGAGATTTTCAATCTAAAAATATTCAAAAACATTCAGATAACAATCAAGAATATCTCAAGAATTTGAGTTTAAAATTTAGTAATGAAAACACACCTATTGAGGTTATTTATGAAGAGAAAACGCTATCAACAATCTACTACGGAAATTCCGATTTATTGAATAAACTAAAGTATTATCCGTTCGCCCTTGTCTTGATCTTTTTGTTATTCAGTGGAGTTGTTTATTTTTATTATAAGAGTTCCAGAACGGCTTCTCAAAATAAACTTTGGACTGGGATGGCCAAAGAAACTGCACATCAAATTGGAACGCCACTTTCTTCACTTATTGGCTGGACAGAATTGTTGAAATCTGAAGCTGTGAACCCCACTTATATTTCTGAAATTGAAAAAGACATTCACCGTTTAGAAACTATTACTGAACGTTTTAGTAAAATTGGTTCGATTCCTATTTTAAAAACCACCAATGTTATAACGGCAACAAAAGAGTCTTTTGACTATTTAAAATCCAGAAGCAGTAAGTTGATTACTTTTGAAATGAGCGCCACAGATGAAACTATTTTAGTGAACCTTAATCCTGAACTTTTTAGTTGGACTATTGAAAATTTAGTTAAAAATGGAATTGATGCCATGAAAGGTAAGGGTCACATAGCAATATCTATTCAGTCTACAGAGGCGTTGGTTTTTATAGATATTAGTGATTCTGGAAAAGGGCTTTCAAAAAAATTATTTAATAAAATTTTTGAAACAGGATATACTTCTAAAAAGCGTGGTTGGGGATTAGGACTGTCTCTTTCCAAACGAATTATTGAAGAATACCACAAAGGGAAGATTAAAGTTCTTCGGTCTGAAGCTAAACTAGGTACTACACTTCGAATTAGTTTGAAGCGCTTATAAAAAGGAGGTGATTTTTTTCGCCAGTTTTTCAAATTCTTCAGGCAATAGTGTTTCTTTTTTAATGAATTGAGCATCTTCCATGGAGTTTAATGGAATCAAATGCACGTGTACATGTGGCACTTCTAGCCCAATGACCGTCATCCCAACGCGTTTACAGTCTACTGCTTTTTCTATGGCTAAGGCAACTGTTCTTGAAAAATCCATCAATTCTAAATAAACAAATGGATCTAAATCAAAAATTTTATTGACTTCTTTTTTTGGAATACACAGCGTATGGCCTTTAGCATTAGGACTGACATCCAAAAAGGCTAAAAAATTTGCTGTCTCAGCGACTTTATAACAAGGAATCTCTTTATTAACTATTTTAGTGAAAATTGAAGACATGGGTTTATTTTAAGAATTAAGTTATCTGGAAATATGAATGATTTCAAATTTCAAAACTCCATTAGGTACTTGAATTTCGGCAATATCTCCAACACTTTTTCCTAACAACCCTTTTCCGATAGGAGAGTTTACAGAAATTTTTCCAGCTGCTAAATCTGCTTCACCGTCGGCAACAAGAAGGTAGTCTAATTCCATTCCATTAGACTGATTTTTTATTTTCACTTTAGACAACACTAAAGCTTTGGAAGAATCAAGTTGAGATTCGTCTATCAATCGAGCACCTGCCAAAGTGTCTTCAAGTTTTGAAATACGCATTTCTAACATGCCTTGTGCTTCTTTAGCAGCATCGTATTCAGCATTTTCACTTAAATCGCCTTTATCCCTTGCTTCTGCTATTGCTCTTGAAGCTTTGATGCGCTCGACATCTTTGAGTTGCTTTAACTCGCTTCTTAACTTTTTTAATCCTTCGGCCGTGTAATAAGATACATTGCTCATAACTAATAATTTTTAAAGTAGTGGTTCATTTAGGTTTCTGAATAATCTAATTTTTTTTAGAACTAAACACAAAAATCTCGTTTTCACGAGATTGTAATACAAATATACGAAATATTTATCTTACTGTGGTTTTTGTTGTAAATTGAACACTTAAATTCTATGCACTTTAAACTTCGTCAAATGCCATGTCAATCTAAAAAAATAAAATGTAAAAAATTGAAATTATATGCGGTGTTACTTTTCCTTTGCATGGGGTGTTCAAAAGATAATAATACCGATCCAAATTGTAATTTTTTAGTTAATTTTAATGTATCTACTTCATTAAATCTTAGTCTTTCACAATACAATCAATTGACATTTCCTAACAACCCAGTCTATGTTCCTAATGAAGCAAATGGCGGCATCATTGTGAATAATACGGGCACTGGTTTTGTAGCTTTTGACGCTGCAGACCCCAATCATATTTTTAGTGATTGCTCAATTTTATCTATCAATGGACTTGAAGGAGTTTGTGGATGTGACGAAGCTAATAAATACAGCCTTTTTACGGGCCAACCCTTAGAAAATACTGAGTTGCGATGTGGACTTAAAGCTTATTTTGTAGAAAGTAGCAGCAATACACTTTATATTTCTTCAAATTAAAAAAATAGCGTACCTAAGTACGCTATTTTAAATTTATTATCTTTTTTAAAACTTCAAGGTAAGCCCTACTAAAAAGTTTCGCGTGGCTTGCGGGTAATAGCCCGCTCCTTCAATTGTAGTCACCACACCTGGAGTTGACCAATCATCGTCATAGGTATAATAATAGCCGTTGGACACATATTCCTGATCAAGAATATTATTTACTAAAGCTGACACAACTACTGAACTAAAAACTGATTTTGGATTCCATTGATAAGAAACATTAAAATCATTTACAAGGTAGTTATCTAATTTTGAGGCTTCAGTATCTGTGTTGCCCATATATTGTTCTCCAACAAATTTGGTTAAAAGATTTAAGCTTAAATTTTTTATAGGATTATAAATAAACATATTTGAGGCTACAATTTCAGGGGAAAAAGAAATATTTGTAGTTCCAAAATCTTTAAGACTACCATCTACTTGAGAAAAGGTTTGCTTGTTTTTATTGGAACTCAATGTGACGTTTGGCTGCACCCTAAATTTTTCAGAAAACGCATAAACAGCCTCTATTTCTAAACCAAGTCTGTAACTGTCTCCACTATTTTTTCTAACAGCTGCTCCAACGTCATCTAATGCACCTGTAAGAATCAACTGTTCGTTGTATTGCATGAAATAGGAATTGATATTTAATACCAGTGCTCCCTTATTGTAGCGCCAACCAATTTCAAAATCATTTAACTCCTCTGCCTTGATATCTGGATTGCTTTCAAAATCACTACGACTCGGCTCTCTATTGGCTCTTGCATAAGAAGCATAAATATTAGAATGAGCTGCCAATTGAAAAGTAACACCAACTTTGGGATTAAAGAAACTATAGGATTCATCAATCAACATATTGACCAAATCAGATGTAAGACCCGAAGTTTTATAACCTACATTTCTTAGTTGCAAATCTCCAAAAATATCTATTTTAGAATTTAATGTATAGGTCGCTTTTGCAAATACACTGAAATCTGTTTTCTTTCCATTTCCAAAATAATACCGATCTCTAATCGAAGCATTTTCAGCAAATTGTTTGGCCCAAATAACTTCTCCAAAATGATCGCCATCATAGGTACTAAAAGACCCCCCAAATATAAGATCTAATTTGGCATCTCTATAGTTTGCTGTTGCATTCATTACGTAATAATCGTTGTCTAACCAGCGTCTTCTTATCAAATCAGTAACTGGTGTTCCATAAAAATCAACCGCCGTAGCATCAACAATTCCACCATAAGTACTCACATTATCGTCTGTTCTAAATTGCTCAAAATAGCCACGGCCGTATGTGTAATTTAACCCTAGATTAGTGGACCAGTTTTGATCTATTTTTTGATTCCAATGAAGCTGATAATGATCTTGTTTGTAGTTATCAATTTCATTGTCATAGGAATAAGGGTTTTGACGACGGTCTTCTTCTAATTGTTCTTGAGTCAAACCTTCCCAAGACTGGTATGTTTTTTCATGTCCACCAAAAACCAAAGCTTTCAGGAGCGTTCCATTACTATTGTACGTTCCTTGTAAAAAATAAGAATTAAGATCCGAAAAAGCGCGGTCTACATAACCGTCTGATTTTATTTGCGACAAACGTCCCGTAACTTCAAAAACATCGTTTATTTTTCCTGTACTAAACTTAACTGTATGCTTACGTGTATTATAACTTCCAAAAGCATTTGAAATTTCAGCAGATGATTTTTTGGATGAAGCATCCGTTAATATATTGATACTTGCTCCAAAAGCACCCGATCCATTTGTAGAGGTTCCAACGCCTCTTTGTAGTTGTAAGCTTTCTACAGAAGATGAAAAATCGGGTAAATTGACCCAAAAGGTCCCTAATGACTCCGCATCGTTGTAAGGAATTCCATTAATGGTAATATTGGTCGATAATGGACTGACGCCTCGGACTCTAATTCCTGTGTAGCCGATACCTGCACCAGCATCGCTCGTTGTGACTACTGATGGTAAATAATTTAATAAAATAGGAAGGTCTTGCCCTAAATTTCGAGGTTCTAATTCGGCCTTAGTTACATTCGAATGCGTAATTGGCGCATTGGGCTTTACTCTAATAGATTGTACTAAAACTTCATCTAGAGTTTGTGTTTTGGTAGAGTCAGATTCTACTTGATTTTGTTGTGCAGTCATCACAGATATTGTCAGTGACAGTGCGACTAAAAGGATAGATTTTTTCATACGATAAAAATAATATCGAATAAAAAGAGGTGATTATTCTTTATAAATTGGTTAACAATATTTTGAAGCAAACGCTTCGTTAAAACTTCAATTAAAACAAACGTTTAATTGAAACTCACATCCCTAAACAGCATTATCTGTTCTAGGTTCAATGGGTATGATCTCAGCCGATATCGGCACCCCTTTTTTGAGAACAGTGCAAATATAGTTTAGATTTAAAAAATTGAAAAGATTTTTTTAAATTATTTCACTTGATGGGTGAATTTTAAAAGATCATTCACCGTTTTAACAGGGTTGAAAGTAATAATTGGAACTTCCACAAATATCGTATTCCAATCAGCCATACTACCGTTCCATAAACCGGGTCTTTCTAATGTTTTAAGCTTCTGACCATACTTTGTTTTAGTTGTTACAAAGTAAGTATTAGAGTCTATAAATTGTTCTAGATCGTAGGCTTCTCCTTTATAGTTTTTAACACCACAAACAATATCAACGGGATTAAAGTGCGTTGCATTTGTCATAATAGCTTTCTGATTTTTCAAACTCATATCCACTTGACTAGCTTCTACTATTTGTAATGATACTTCGCCATTGTCATGCTTTACCCAAAATGGTCCGCCGCCTGGTTCACTTTCATTTTTTACCATACCACACACCCGAATTGGACGATTAATTTTAGATTTTAAATATTCTATTTTATGTTTACTTGCATATTTTTCGAATTGAGAGCTAATTACAATATTTAATTTTTCAGCTAAGAACTTTGTAATTTCTTCTATTTTATCTTTAGATATCTCTTTAGACTCCAATGCTTTCGCATAGGCAAACGCCTGCCGCTGAATATTCAGTAACATGCCTGCAAGAGCCTTTTTATAGCGCACTATCTCATCCAAATATTTATTAACAACTACATTATCAATGTTTTTAATAAAAATAATATCTGCATCAATTTGATTTAAATTTTTTATCAAGGCGCCATGTCCCGACGGTCTGAATAACAATTTATTTTTCACCCTGAATGGTTGATTTTTCAAATCTACTGCTAACACATCAGTAGTCGATTCCTGATTGGAAAATGTGATTTCGAATCTAGTGTTGGTTTTAGATTCTATCGATTTTTGGATGGCCACTAATTTACTTTCAAATTGTTTCAAGTGCGTTCTTGAAATTGTAAAATGCAATAAAGCTTTCCCATTTACAGAAGCAAATTTTGCCGCTTCAAACAAATGCTCTTCAAATGCTGTAGAAATATGATTCTTATACTTGTGAAAAGGCAATAGTCCTTTGGGAATATTTGAATAGTTTAAATATGATTCTTCTAAAATAGTTTTCACAAATAAAAGACGCTTTTGATCTAAATTGAGTAAATCATAGTCAGGGACCATCATTCGCATTTTAGCAACTGCTTCATCGTGAAATGGAAGTTTTTCGATGGTCACAAAAAATAAAAATAGTTCAGTGATTTTATTTTTATTTATATAAGAATTGATGGATTCTTTCTGAGGATCATAATCAAACAAAAACTGATGTAACATTTTAAACATTCGAGAGGCTGCCCCAGAAGCTGGAGTAAATTTAACTACGGAAAGTAACATTTTCTGTTCTTCGTAATAGTTGATTAAGCCTTTTGTATCTGAATCCAAAAGTTTCACTATACCATTGCCTATGGTCGCCGAAGCTTTTATGTACACACGGGCTGGAGGCGATTTATAACGCTCTAATTGCTTATTTACTTGAGTCAAGCTTAGCCCCAGGCTTTCAATATGTTCTACATCAAAAGAAGAATAATTCAAATTTTTTTGATTAAAAGTTGGTTAATATTGTAAATCGCATTTTTCAAACGCTCTGTTTCGGAACCACTTAAAATTTCATAAGAAAGGCCCTGTTTTTGCAAAGCTCTTTCAAATGTTAAAAACATTTTTTTTCGTTCATTGGGTTTATCTCTCAAATCATCTGCTACCCAAGGAACGTCAATATCGCATAAAAAGTACAAATTATAATAATTTTTTTTTGCATAATAATCAATTAAGGGGTCACAGTATCCGTTATAGTAAACTTCGGAATATACTTTTGTTTCCAAAAGATTGGTGTCACAAAACAGAAGTTCGTTTGTTTTGGCTGCAGTAGAATTCTCTAACTGCATTTGCCCAACTGCTATTGGTAATAAATCAGATGGCTCGCAGGTTTTTTGTTCTAAATCCCATTTGTTCTGAAGGTACTCACGCGCATATTCAGCAACCCAATGTGTGCCAAAATAATTTGCCAACGCTTTGGATAAGGTTGTCTTTCCTGTAGATTCTGGACCAAACAAAACTACTTTTATGCAGTCTGAAGGCTGTTGACTAAGTGTTTTTTCCATGCTAAAAATCCAAATATAGCTATAATTGTAAAACCTAAATATTGTAAACTTGAAAATGTAAACCCTTTATAAAAATATAAAGGCACCGAAATTATATCCGCTACAATCCAAAAAATCCAATTCTCTATTTTTCGTTTTGCCATCAACCACATCCCTACAAAAAACAAGGCAGTAGTAAAAGTATCAACATATGCAACCCAGCCATTCCACATATCAAAAAACTGATAAACTACAAACACAAATAATAAGGTTACTACAAATAAAACAACACCTATTAACTGCTCTTTTTTTGTGGTTTTTGATATTGGAGTAACGTGTTCTGAATCTACTTTCCGAGTCCAAATATACCATCCATATAAGCTCATTATAAAGTAATAGCCGTTAATCAGCATATCTCCGATCAACTGCCATTTAAACAATAAATAAACAAATATAGAAGTACTAATCAAACCTGTTGGAAAGACCAAAATATTGTTTCTTTTGGAATACCAGACTGAGGCAAATCCAAAGATTACGGCGGTTATTTCTAAATAAACATCTTTAGGGGCATAACTACTGTATTGTTCGAACAAAAAATTAAAAATGTGGTTCATAATCGCTGCGGTCGCTTTTTACAATTTTCATATTTAAAACTACATGTTCAATGTTGTCAAAAGACGATTTAATGGTCGTTGTCAAAAAGAGCATTAGTGCATCATATTCTCCGAAAATCTGTGTGCTGAGTGGATTTTCAAGCACTCTAAATTTAGAAGCTCGTAACGCTTTAATGAAATTTATAATTTGAGGCTCAAAATCTGTTTGTAAAGGCATGAGGGTAAATTCTACTGAAATGTTCATTTAAAAAAATATATTAAAAATTAGGGACTACTACTGCACATCCAAACCCTTCAAACTCCATGAAGACAGCTTTATATTTAGACCTATGGTTGTCATGGATAATCCAAGCAGACGTATTGTTGGACTCCGTTCCAAATGGCAAAACCAAAAAATGTTTTTTGAACACCATCCCTGAAGTTGCATATAGTTTATAAAGTGATTCTTTAATACACCAAATCCAAGTTAATTTATGAATCAATACAGGGTCATTTTCGCTTAAATAAGTAGTTTCATAGCCAATGAATTTTGGAGCTATTTTAATAATTTTTTCACGTTGTTTTTCAATATCAACTCCTACTGCTCTAGAACTCACTACCACGGCTGAAAATGTGTAGGAATGAGTAATAGAAATGTACTTACCATCTTTCAAATGGGGTTTACCAAAAGTATCATATACCAAATCTTCATCTACATACCCAAATTCAGCAAGCAACATTCGAACACTTAAAAAACCACGTTGATGCAACTCACTTTTCATGCCATTGACACGCTCTAAACTCTCAGGTTTCAACACAAGTTTATCAGAGAAAAAATCTTTGGATTCTGTAATCTTCCAGATTTTAACAATAGTTTGTGAGTTTAAAACGAGTGATTTATAAAGCGGCATTTATTTTTTAAATAGTTAATAGTTATCTTTGCACCGTATAACAATTCAAAAACGAAAATACGCTAAATTATACTTTAAAACCTAAATAGTGTATTTAAAAAACTGCCTTATGAACGTAAAAACAATTCCCTATACACCTTATAAAGTAAAAGATATGTCTCTTGCAGACTGGGGACGTAAAGAAATTGACCTTGCCGAAGCTGAAATGCCAGGCTTAATGAGTCTTCGAGAAGAATACAAAGATAGCCAGCCTCTAAAAGGTGCTAGAATTGCAGGATGCTTACACATGACCATTCAAACTGCTGTTCTTATTGAGACCCTCGTAGCACTCGGTGCAGATGTAACTTGGAGTTCATGTAATATCTTTTCAACACAAGATCAGGCAGCAGCAGCAATTGCAGCAGCTGGAATTCCTGTGTATGCATGGAAAGGTTTAAATGAAGAAGAGTTTGATTGGTGTATTGAACAAACACTGTTTTTTGGTGAAGATCGAAAACCTTTAAATATGATTTTAGATGATGGTGGTGATTTGACCAACTTAGTATTTGATCATTATCCAGAATTAATTGAAGGCATTAATGGATTAAGTGAAGAAACGACTACAGGCGTACACCGTTTGTATGAGCGCATGAAAAACGGCACCCTATCAATGCCAGCTATCAACGTGAATGATTCAGTTACAAAAAGTAAATTTGACAATAAATATGGTTGTAAAGAAAGTGCCGTAGATGCTGTACGTCGCGCTACAGATACCATGCTCGCTGGAAAAAGAGTTGTTGTTTGTGGCTATGGTGATGTTGGAAAAGGAACTGCTGCTTCTTTTCAAGGAGCTGGAAGTATTGTTACAGTAACAGAAATAGACCCTATTTGTGCGTTACAAGCCGCGATGGATGGATTTGAAGTAAAGAAATTAGAAACTGTATTACCTACAGCAGACATTGTAGTAACTGCAACAGGAAATAAAGATATTGTTCAAAGTATTCATTTTGAAGCAATGAAAGACAAAACCATCGTTTGTAATATTGGTCACTTTGACAATGAAATTGACATGACATGGCTAAATGATACACATGGAGCTAGCAAAGTTGAAATCAAAGCACAAGTAGACAAATATACTATCGACGGTAATGATATTATTGTATTGGCCGAAGGGCGTTTGGTTAATCTAGGATGTGCTACTGGACACCCTAGCTTTGTAATGAGTAACTCATTTACAAACCAAGTATTGGCTCAAATTGAACTTTGGACTAATAGAGATGCTTATGGTAACGAAGTTTATATGTTGCCAAAACATTTAGATGAAAAAGTAGCCAAACTACACCTTGCTAAAATTGGTGTTGAGCTTACAGAGCTTCGATCTGAACAAGCAAGTTATATTGGTGTAGAAGTACAAGGTCCTTTTAAACCAGAATACTACCGCTACTAAACGATTTATTTTTATATCTAAGCCAAAGTTTTTACTTTGGCTTTTTTTTGATTAAAATTCATCAAAAAACAACGTTAAAGATGAAATTTCTAAGAGCAAAAAATAAAGACCTACCTCAAACACTACGAATTATTGTGGAAGCACAAGCCTATCTAGCTACTCAGCATGTTGAGCAGTGGCAAAATGGATATCCTAATAAAAATATTATCTTAAAGGATCTAGAAAACAAGGAGAGTTATATCGTAAAATCAAAAGATTCAATTCAAATTGCGACAGCCATGTTTAGTACCAAAACAGAACCAACATATACGAATATTGAAGGACAATGGCTCACTAAAGAAAATGCCACATACGGAGTAATTCATCGCATGGCAGTTTCCGAAAAAAGTAGAGGAACTGGAATTGCAAAATTTATTTTTAACCAATGTGAATCCCTATTAAAACAAAACAGAATTAAATCGATGCGTATTGACACACACGAAGATAATCTAGGTATGCAAACGTTGCTCAAAAAATTGGGCTATGTGTTTTGTGGAGTGATTTACTTAGACAACAGCGATAAACGCTTGGCGTTTGAAAAGTTAATCTGCTAGAATTCCGGCATAAAAAAAAGCCTCGCAATGCGAAGCTTTCTTGTAAAATTTAATTGAAATTATGCCTCAAAAGGAACAATAGACACATAGGACTTATTGTTTCTCTTTCTTGCAAATTTCACTAGACCGTCCACTTTAGCGTGAAGGGTATGATCTTTTCCAGCATACACATTCTCACCAGGATTATGTGCAGTACCACGTTGTCTTACGATAATATTACCAGCGATTGCTGCTTGTCCACCAAAGATCTTTACGCCTAGACGTTTTGATTCTGATTCTCTACCGTTTTTCGAACTTCCGACTCCTTTTTTATGTGCCATTTTATTTCGATTTTAGTGTGTTATATATGTTAACTTAAAGCTGAAATTAAATCTGATTTTTTCATTGCTGAAATTCCAGAAATTCCTTTAGCTTTTGCTAATTCTTTTAATTGTGCAACAGTCATTGCAGATAAATCTTGAGCAGCTTCGGCTTTTGGTGCTGCAGCTTTAGCAGCTGGCTTAGAAGCTTCTTTCTTTGCAGCTGGTTTTGCTTTTGGCGCAGCAGCTTTGGCTGGTGCAGCTTTTTTAGCTCCTGAAGCAGCAATGCTTTCGATTTGGATTTCAGTTAAAGCTTGGCGGTGGCCATTTTTAACTCTGTATCCTTTACGTCGTTTCTTTTTGAATACGATCACTTTATCACCTTTAAGGTGCTTCAAGACTTTTGCTCCTACTTGAGCGCCGTCTATAGCTGGGGCGCCAACAGTAACTTTGCTACCATCTGCTAAAAGAAGTACATTGTCAAAAGTGACTTTTTTACCTTCTTCTGATTGCAAACGGTGAACAAAGACCTTTTGGTCTTTTTCAACTTTGAATTGTTGCCCTGCTATCTCTACAATTGCGTACATAGCGTAACGTTTTATTAAATTAGTTTTACTATACCTAATAGTATAGCGGGTGCAAATATAATTCTATTATATTAATCTGCAAATAATTTTCTACTTATCGTTCCTATTTAATTACTTTAAGATTTGACTTTAAAAAAAAATGTTATTTTTGACAATAAAATGTAACAAATTAAGACTTTAAACGTCTTATTTATTAATTATAAACTAAAAATGAACTCATGAAAAAATGCTTATGTTCTTTAGCTGCTTTGCTTTTGATGACCTTAACAATCTCAGCACAAGAAGTTAAATTTGAAGAATACGATCTAAGTAACGGTATGCACGTTATTTTACATCAAGACAATTCAGCTCCCGTTGTAACCACCTCTGTGATGTACCATGTTGGTGCTAAAGACGAAAATCCAGAACGTACTGGATTTGCTCACTTTTTTGAACATTTACTGTTTGAAGGAACTAAGAATATTCCAAAAGGAGAATGGTTTACAATCGTAACTTCTAATGGAGGAAGTAACAACGCCAACACTACCGATGACCGAACTTATTATTATGAAGTATTTCCTTCAAACAATGTAGAGTTAGGACTGTGGATGGAATCTGAGCGTTTATTACACCCAGTTATCAACCAAGATGGTGTGGACACTCAAAATGAGGTTGTAAAAGAAGAAAAAAGATTAAGAGTTGACAATAGTCCTTATGGAAAATTTCTTGAGATGATCAAAGTTAATATGTTTAAAAAGCATCCATATAAAGGAACTACGATTGGAAAAATGGCGCATTTAGATGCAGCTACTCTTGAAGAGTTTCAAGCATTTAACAAAAAATTCTACATCCCAAACAACGCTGTTTTAGTTGTTGCCGGTGACATTGATGTTAGTGCAGTTAAAGGAATGATTGAAGATTATTTTGGACCTATCCCAAGAGGAGAAGACATTGTAAGAGACTTCCCAAAAGAAGATCCAATTACAGAGCCAATGCGAGCGAAAGCATACGACTCGAACATTCAAATTCCAGCGGTGATGGCAGCATACAGAACGCCTTCATTTAAAGACAGAGATTCTTATGTATTGAGTATGATCTCAACTTATTTAAGTGACGGAAAAACATCCAAACTTTATAAGAAAATGGTTGACGATAAGAAAATGGCCCTTCAAGTAGGTGCTCTTGATTTTAGTCAAGAGGATTATGGAACCTATATACTATACGGATTGCCTTTAGGAGATGTTTCATTGGACGACCTTATTGTTGAAATGGATGAGGAAATTTTAAAACTTCAGAAAAACCTTATTTCAGAGAGAGACTACCAAAAAATTCAAAATAAATTTGAAAATAACTTTGTAAGTTCAAACTCTAGCATTGAAGGAATTGCAAATTCATTAGCACGTTACTACATGTTGTACGGCGATGTTAATTTAATTAATAATGAGATAGATATTTACCGCTCCATTACACGTGAAGAAATCAAAACGGTTGCTAACAAATACTTGAATGCAGACCAACGATTGATATTAGAATACTTACCAGAATCCGATAAGGAATAACAACTAAAAGATTTAAAAATGAAAACTAAATTATATGTATTAATTGCCGTGTTTTTTATGTCTCTAGGAGTGAATGCTCAGATTGACCGCTCACAGCAACCAAAAGCAGGGCCTGCTCCAAAGATTTCGTTGGAAAAGCCAGAAGAATTTGAATTAAAAAATGGCCTCAAAATATTGGTCGTTGAAAATCACAAACTCCCAAGAGTATCTTTCAATATCGCTTTTGATAGAGACCCAGTTTTAGAAGGTGAAAAAGCAGGTGTGACAGCACTTTTAGGAGCCATGCTAGCAAATGGAACTACAACTATTTCAAAAGACGATTTTAATGAAGAAATTGACTTTTTAGGAGCTCGGTTGAATTTTGGTTTTGGAGGAGGATCTGCAGGATCCATAACAAAATATAGCAACCGTATGTTGGAGTTATTGGCAGATGCAGCGATGAACCCTTTACTAACCGAAGAAGAATTTCAAAAGGAAAAAGAAAAACTTATTGAAGGGATCAAATCAGATGCCAAAAGTGTCGATGCCATTGCAGGACGTGTTGGCGGTGCATTAGCGTACGGAAAACAACACCCTTATGGAGAATTTATAACTGAAGAGTCTGTTGAAGCAGTAACTCTTGCGGACGTGAAAACTTATTTCGATAAATACTTCACTCCTAACAATACGTACTTAGTAATTATTGGAGATGTAAATACAAAATCAATTGTGAAGCTTGTAAAAAAGTATTTCAAAAATTGGGAAAAAGCAGCTAGTACGACGACTGTGATTGTAGAACCAAATGCGAATCCTGAATCCTTAGAGATCGATTTTATTGACATGCCAAATGCTGTACAATCAAATATTTCATTGACGAGCAATGTAAAGCTAAAAATGAGTGACCCTGATTACCATGCAGTTCTCATTGCTAATAAAATATTAGGTGGTGGATTTAATAGTTACTTAAACATGAACCTTCGTGAAGAGCATGGTTATACATATGGCGCACGTTCTTCTGTTGGAACAGACAAATACATCTCTCGTTTTAGAGCTGGAGCTGCCGTAAGAAATGCAGTCACAGATAGTGCTGTTGTTGAAACTATAAAAGAAATCAAACGCTTTCAAACGGAGCCTGTAGAAGCTGAAGCCTTGGCAAACGCCAAAGCAAAGTATGTGGGTGATTTTGTACTAGCACTTGAAAGACCAAGTACAGTTGCTCAATATGCAATCAATACAAAAATAAACGAATTACCAGAAGATTTTTATGCAACTTATTTAGAAAAAATAAACGCAGTATCTATTGAAGACGTAAACCGTGTAGCAAACCTCTATTTTACTGCAGACAATGCCCGAATTGTTGTAGTTGGTAAAGGAAGTGAAGTAATCACAAACCTTGAGAAAACAGGCATTCCAATCAATTACTTTGACACGTTTGCAAACCCTGTTGAAAAGCCAGAATTCACTAAACCAATTCCAACAGGTGTAACTGCTGCAACAGTGCTAGAAAGTTATATTGTAGCCATCGGAGGTCTTGAAGCGGTTAATGCAGTAAGCTCTGTAATGACTGCATCAAATGTAACAATCGAAGGCATGCCATTCAAACCTACTGCTGTTATGAAAACAATGGCACCAAATATGTCTTCAATGGAAATGTCTATTGAAGGAATGGGAACCGTTATGAAACAAAAATTTGACGGCTCTGAAGGATATACAGAACAGCAAGGGATGCAACAACCAATGTCTGACGACGAACTTGCTGAAAAAGAAGAAGAAAAAGGCTTATTTCCTGAAACTTATTTAGACGTTAATACACTGACGTTAGTCAGCTTAACGGCAATTGAAGGTGTTGATGTTTATAAAATTAAGGTGAAAGAAGATTCTTATCGTTATTACAATGCCACTACAGGACTTTTAGTGAGAACTGAAAAATCTGAAGAAGCGCAAGGTCAAAAAATAACATCTGTTCAAGATCTATCTGACTATAGAGAAGTGAATGGAGTTTTGTTCCCATACGCTCAGAAGATAACTGCTGGCCCACAAGTGATTGGGATGGCAGCAAGCGAAATTGTCGTTAATGACGGCGTTACTGCTGAAGATTTTAAATAATCTAACTTTTATAAATTCTAAAAAAACCGAGGCATTAGCTTCGGTTTTTTTTTGCTTTTTTATTCGCTAAATAAATACCACATAAAATAAGTAAAGAAGCAAACCCTTGGTCTAAACCAAAAAGCTCTCCGTCAATCAACCCCCAAAGCAGTGCTACTAGAGGCATTAAGTAGGTGACAGAAGAAGCAAATACAGGGCTCGAAATCTGTATAAGATTATTGAAAATAATTTTCGCCATTACTGTTCCAAAGATTGCCAAGGTTGACACATACCCTATTGAAGCATAAACAGCTTCATTTTCAAAAGTCTGAACAGTAAAAAAATCAGAGAAAATCAACACCAATAAAGCAGGTATGAATATAGCGACGAAATTTCCTGTAGCAATGGCAATCGGCTTAACCTCCTTAAGGTAGTGTTTAATAATATTCACATTAAAAGCATACATAACCGTTGCCAAGACTACAAATCCAGCATATAAATAATTCTGATCAGGGTTGAGTTCCATACTATTAGAAATAAGCATTGAAGCTCCAATAAAGCCCAAAATCACACCTAATATTTGCATCTTTGTGGATGTAATTTTAAAAACCGCTAGACCTATTAAAATTGCATTTAATGGTACTAAAGCGTTTAGAATAGACACCACGCCACTGTCAACCTCTGTTTCTGCAAATGCAAATAAAAAGGCTGGTAAAAAGGTGCCTATAAAACCAGATAAAACAATCCATTTCCACTGACCACTAAGAATCGTTTTGAGCGACCTATAACCAATCATAAAAATAAAAAGAGACGAAATTACTGTTCTCAAACTCCCCAATTGCAATGGCGTCAAAGCAATTAAACCCTTTTTGATAAGAATAAAGGAACTTCCCCATACAATCGCTAGTGTAAACAAGTACACCCATTTTCTTTGTTCTTGATTCATTTAGAGATTATTAATTTTTCACAAAATTGAGCAATAAATTAGAATAACACTTAATTATTTTTAAATTTGTTTAAATACCTAAATAACATACCTATGAAACATTTCAAAATTATCTTAGCCTACGCATTTCTATTTGTGTTCTTTTTAGCCTGTAAAAACGAACCTAAAACAGAAATAATACCCGTAGAAACCAGCGAAGAAACAACCAAAAGTTTAGACCCTAATGCAATTTATTCCAAAGCAGAATTCAATATCAAAGGGATGACCTGCGAAATAGGATGTGCTAAAACCATTCAAAAAAAACTTGCGAATCTGGAAGGAGTAAAATCTGCAACCGTTGATTTTAAAACCGAAATGGCGATGGTCGAATACGACGTTGCAAAAGCAAATCCAATGAGCATTAGCAAAACGGTGACTTCTGTAGCAGACACCTACTCAGTAGAAAACATGAAAACTGTAGCGGAATTTTCAGGTGCTAAAAAATCATGTGAGAAAGAATGCAAAAAAGCATGCTGTAAAGACAAAACGAAAGCCGACAAAAAAGCTTGTGCTCAAAATTGTAAAAAAGAATGCTGCGCTAAAAAAGCTTAATTTTTCTGCATCAAAGTTTCTATTTCATCTACTTCAATAGGGATGTGTTGCATTAAATTTAAAGGTGGGCCTACGGCTTGAATGACAACATCGTCTTCAAGTCGGATTCCCATTTTTTCATTAGGGATATAAATCCCAGGTTCCACTGTAAACACCATGTTTTCTGTCATAGGCGTTTTTAAAGGACCAAAATCATGCGTATCTAATCCCAAATGGTGCGACGTTCCATGCATAAAATATTTTTTATATGAAGGCCATTTTGAGTCTTCATTTTGGACATCAGCTTTATCAATTAACCCTAATCCCAAAAGCTCAGAGGTCATCATTTTTCCAACCTCAACATGATAGTCTTCCCAAATAGTTCCAGGAACTAACAACTTAGTAGCCTCATTTTTAACATTTAAAACTGCTTGATAAACAGCTTTTTGGCGTGCCGTGAATCGTCCATTTACAGGGATTGTTCGAGTCATATCACTTGAGTAATTCGCATACTCTGCACCAACGTCCATAAGTAACATATCACCATCCTTACAAGCTTGATTATTTTCTATATAATGCAACACACAAGCGTGGTAGCCTGATCCAATGATTGGAGTATAAGCAAATCCTTTCGAACGATTTTTGAGAAATTCATGAGCAAATTCTGCCTCAATTTCGTACTCCATAACGCCTGGTTTGATAAAGTCCAATACTCTTCTAAATCCTTTTTCTGTAATGTTACAAGCCGTCTGAATCAACGCAATTTCTTCAGGTTCTTTGATTCCACGAATCGCCTCCATGATTGGAAAGTTAGGGATCAGCTCAACGGAAGTATAGTTGGATTTGATCATTTTTAAAAAGCGATCATCCCGGGTTTCCATTTCAACTGCTTGACGGTAATGGTTGTTATTATTAAAATAAAAAAGAGTTGCTTCTGCCATCAATTTTGGGAAAATCGAATCAAATTCTTTTAACCAATACACCGTTTGAATTCCCGATACAGCAGTTGCTTGGGATTTACTAAGCTTAGTACCTTCCCAAACAGCAATATGATCATTGGTTTCTTTTACAAATAAAATCTCTCTATGAGCTTTTTCTTTTGAACTAGGAAATAAAATTAAAATACTTTCCTCTTGATCCACGCCACTGAGGTAAAAAATATTTCGGTGTTGTTCAAATGGAAGTGTGCTATCTGCACCCGTAGAAAAAACATCATTAGAATTAAACACAGCAATCGATTGAGAGCGCATTTGCTGTGAAAACTTGAATCTGTTTTTAATAAATAACTGAGAACTGATAGGTAGGTATTTCATGAGTTTATATGTATTAGTTTTAACGTTTATACGTGACATCAATTTCATTATTTTTATTGACGTCAAGCATTTAATCGTGGGCGTTTCATTATCTAAAGAATACATTCCAAATTTAGAAAAAAAATTAGAATAATTAGCCGAATTTAAAATGTTAAAATTACTCCTAAAGAGTCTGTTAATTTAAAATAATTATAAATAAAAAAATTAACACTAATGTTATTGTCTAAAACGTTGTCGTGGAGTACATTTGTGACGTTAAAAAATAGCATCTAATTATGAGTGGATTTTTAAAGTCTTCAATCGGAAAAAAGATAGCCATGGCGCTCTCTGCATTTTTCCTTATGTTTTTCCTTTTACAACATTTTGCCATTAACATTCTATCCGTTATCAATCCAGATACTTTTAACGAAGTATCTCATTTTATGGGAACGAATCCATTGGTACAATATGTCCTGCAGCCTATTCTTATTTTTGGAGTGGTATTTCATTTTGTAATGGGATTTGTACTGGAATATAAAAATTACACATCTCGATCAGTTAGCTATGCCAAAAATAATGGCAATGCAAACTCTAGTTGGATGAGCAGAAATATGATTTATAGTGGGTTTGCTATTTTGGCATTCGTTGCACTACATTTCATTGATTTCTGGTTTCCAGAACTAAATACCAAATATATTATTGGAGACATGAGCGGTATGCACAACGGCGAGTTTAGGTATTATCATGAATTGGTTGAGAAATTTCATAACCCTTTGAGAGTAGGTGCTTATGTTGTTGCCTTTATATTTCTGGCATTACACCTTTTACACGGATTCAACTCCGCGTTCCAATCCGTTGGAGCAAATAATAAATACACCAAATCACTAAAAGGTTTTGGAAAAGCATACGCAATAATAATCCCGTTAGGATTTATTGTCATCGCCCTATTCCACTTTTTTAATAATACACACTAAAACATAGGATTATGGCTTTAGATTCAAAAATACCAGAAGGCCCATTAGCTGATAAATGGACCAATCATAAGAATAACATTAACCTTGTAAACCCTGCCAACAAACGTCACATCGATGTAATCATTGTTGGAACTGGGCTCGCAGGCGGTTCTGCTGCTGCTACACTTGCTGAACTTGGATACAACGTGAAAGCGTTTTGTTTTCAAGATTCTCCGCGTCGTGCACACTCCATTGCTGCGCAAGGAGGTATCAACGCTGCTAAGAATTATCAAGGCGATGGCGATTCTACATATCGTTTGTTTTATGATACCGTCAAAGGAGGAGATTACCGATCACGTGAGGCCAACGTACACCGTTTAGCAGAAGTATCCACTAATATTATAGATCAATGTGTTGCACAAGGTGTGCCTTTTGCAAGAGATTATGGTGGACTCTTAGATAACCGTTCATTTGGAGGGGTTTTAGTTTCCAGAACCTTTTATGCCAAGGGTCAAACAGGTCAACAATTATTACTAGGTGCTTACTCTGCAATGAACCGTCAAATTGGACGTGGAAAAATAAAGATGTACAACCGTCACGAAATGTTAGACGTAGTTATCGTTGGCGGAAAAGCTCGCGGAATTATTACTCGAAACTTAGTAACTGGAGAAATCGAACGCCATTCAGGACATGCGGTAGTTTTAGGAACTGGAGGCTATGGAAATGTGTTTTACCTTTCTACAAATGCGATGGGAAGTAACGTAACAGCTGCTTGGAAAGCCCACAAACGGGGTGCTTATTTTGCAAACCCTTGTTACACACAAATTCACCCAACTTGTATTCCTGTTTCTGGAGATCACCAATCAAAACTCACCCTAATGTCTGAATCCTTAAGGAA
>Ga0209534_10000544_pt1 | contig 43288 bp, 42 predicted proteins | sample COG_07_FD_184751 | JGI IMG/M metagenome (GOLD analysis project Ga0209534, IMG submission 184751) | Pelagic Microbial community sample from North Sea - COGITO 998_met_07 (SPAdes) (version 2) | ecosystem: Environmental > Aquatic > Marine > Neritic zone/Coastal water | place: Helgoland, sampling...
TGGATGTTCAGCAACACCTTTATTTAACGAAATACAAAAATATTTAAGAACTATTTTAAAAGGAAAAGGTGTAAAAACATCAGCAATAACATCTGTAGCTGGCATGGTAACTCATCGTATTACGGACAATATAGAAAAAATGAATAAATCAAATAGATTACGTAGACTTACTACTTAAAGAACTACTTAAAGATCTAATTACAGATAAATCAGAAACCATTATTTTTTTACTTTTTGTATCATCAGGACATATTTCATTTTGTTTATAATAATTTATCAAATGTCTAGGATAATCTATATTATATTTAGTATCAAATGGTAATAATATTTCTGCTTCATTATATGGACTTATATTATCAATCAAAATAGCTTTACAACCTTTATTTAATTTAACTCGCATTATACAACAATTTCTATCAGCATAACTTATAGCCGTCTTATGATCTAATGTATAACTACTTAAAGTTTGTGAATTAAAAACACCTTTTGTAGAGCTTTTAAGATAATAATCATCATTAACACCTCTATATATCACAATAGTATCTTGTATTTTTGGTGATTTCTTAAATATATTTTTAATATCTTTGATATATAATATTAATATTTTATTCCAATCAAATGTAGTATAATTTTCAATAATATATTTTTCTAATTCTATTCGTGATAAAGATTTATAACTATTATCTAAAGAATATAAATATTTTTTAATTTGATAATAAAATAATATAAAATCTCTATTTGTATTAAATTGTTTTTTATCTACAATGATCTTAGATTTTCTATAACCATTATCAACTAAATCAATATCAATATTTATTTTAAAATTATTATTAATAAAATAATTTATAATAACATCTCCATCGTGTGTATGACACCTTAAAGTGTATAGTTCATCGGGATTTAAACTTTTAATAAATGCATTTTGTTCTTTTATCCATTCTTCGTAATAAGATACGTCATTTAATACATAAAGTTTATTAATAAACTTTTTATTATATTCGTTATATAATAAATCAATATTAATATTATTATTTTTAAATGTTATAAGATCATCTGTATGATCTTGAGATAATATATGTTTATCAAGTTTCAATGTTTCATATGTTATTTTAGTTTTTTTAGTATTAAATTGTTTCATTAATTCTTGATATTTTTTATAATATAAACATAACTGTTCGTGATCTGAATCTAAATATATATCTTTGTTTTCTTTAATAGTTATTCTTGCTTTACTAAGTTTTTGTGTTAATGAAGATCTTATAGTATCTGATATTTTATACATATCTATATTTAAAAATGAAACAATATTATAAAATATATAAATGAATATTCATAATACAGATGCTTTAATTTATTTAGAAACAATTGAAAATAAAAGTATTGATCTAATTCTTACTGATCCTCCTTATATTATCTCTAAAGATAGTGGAATGAATAAACATCACGCAGTTGTAGCAAAACATAATGAAGATAATATTAATGTAAAAACAGAAGAAGAATGGTTGGAATATAAGAAATCTTTAGATAAACCAATCGAAGAATTAGAAAACGATAAAGGTGAAGGATGGTCCAAAGAAAACTATTTAAAATATGGAACAATTTTAGGTAAAAAATACGCAACGAAAACTAATTTTGGTGAATGGGATGAAAATTTTACAATGGAGCAATTGGAATTAATTATTCAACAATATTATAATAAATTAAAAAAATCAGGAACATTAATTATTTGGTTTGATATATGGAAAATAACACCTTTAAAAGAATTAATGGAAAAAGTAGGTTTTAAACAAATAAGATTCATTGAATGGATTAAAACCAATCCGCAACCAATTAATAGTAAAATTAATTATCTTACTAATTCTAGAGAAATAGCTTTATTAGGTATTAAAGGAAATAAACCTACATTTAATAGTTCGTATGATGTAGGTATATATCGGTATCCAATGGCAAATGGTAAAAATAGATTTCATCCAACACAGAAAAACTTACAGTTATTTGAAGAATTAATTAAAAAACATTCAAATCCAAATGATATAGTACTTGATACATTTTTAGGTGGTGGAACAACCGCCATAGCTTGTAAAAATACAAATAGAGAATTTAAAGGTTGTGAGATTAATAAAGAATATTATGATAAGGTTATAACAATACTAAATATTGCAGAATTAGAACAAGGATTAAACAATATAACACTTTAATAATAATCGGAATTATATATTGTAATATTACAAACTAAAGTTTTTCTAATAAAATCTTCAATATCCGTCCAATATACACCTTGTAAAGTATTTACATCATTTACATCAAACGTTTCATTACCTGATGTATAACTAACACCTAAATGTTTGAATAAAGGTAATTCGCAAGCATCAAATCTTTTACCAGTTTTAAGCATTTTAACATTATATGCTCTTTTTATTAAATTACAACCATTACATAAAGGTTGAAAATCATCAATTGTTTGTGTTTTCATATCTAAAACAAGTGGATCATTATATAAATCATTTTTATGATCTACAACAGTATCATTACTTTTTCCACAATGTAAACATTGTTTTACTTTAATTATTTTTTTAATATCTTCACGTATAGGTCTATTTATATTTTCTTTATTTTTACTATGACTATAAATACCAATATAATTATTTTGGTTTTTATTTCTATCTGTGAAAGATAATTTACTTACTAAAGCAATAATATGTAATTCTTCTACATCAGTATAATTCCAATTATATTTAATTTTATTAGTACTACAACATATAAATATTTTGTATTTAGTTTTTTTAGAATTTCTATGCCAACTACCACCATTAGATGTTATCCATTTTTTATCATCGTCATATAGATCATAAATAATAGGATATTCTTTATCAGGATACTTGTTATGTATAAAGTCTATAAATGAATTAAATGTTAGTTTTTCATCAATACATAATTTATCTAATTGATTTTGAAGATCTTCCATTTATTTCTATTCATTTAAACTAATTCATTTTTTATATAAAAAATGAACAATAATAATTTATATATATAATGCCTGTAATAACAATAGATGGTAATATAGGTTCGGGTAAATCAACAATTTTAGAAAATTTGCAAAAAAATCATAATCAAGTTGTAAGTTTTGAACCTATTCAAGAATGGGATCCATATTTAGAAAAAATGTATAAAAATAATATCGGTCATTTTGATTTTCAACTTAAAGTATATTTAGATAGAGCTTTTATTCAAGCAAAATCGAATTCAATTCTTTATATGGAAAGGAGTCCTAAATTTACATATGAAACATTTGTAAAAGTTTATAAAGATAATTTAACTCAACAAGATAATAGTATATTAGAATATTTGTATGAAAATGTAGATCATAAATATAATAAAAATGTAGTTGAACCTGTTATATATATATATTTACAATCTTCCCCAACTATTTGTTACAATAGAATTAAACAAAGAGATAGAGAAAGTGAAAAAACAATTGATTTTAATTTAATACAGCTATTACATAGTAAACACGAAGAATGTTATGATAATATAAGTACTAAAGAAGGATTACCAACATTTAAAATAAATGTAGATGATAAAACACCTCCTGATATAGCGGATTTAATTATTAATTATGTTCAAGGGACTTAAATATATACAGTATAAACCTTACTTAGCATAATATTTTTATTACAACATACACGATAATGAAAATGTGGTTTTACTTCTTTACCCATACCAACCTTATAACCATTCGGTAAATGTAATTTAATAACAGCTTCGCCATTTTTAATTCTAGTAACACCTACATTTTCATAATTATCATAAGCGACCCAAGGATTATCAAAAACTTTATTATTATTTTTATCTTCTTTGGCTGCCCAATATATTACTTTTTTATCATTATTGTATTCTGGTAATTTTAAAACATACTGATATGAATAATCTTTAGGATATTTTTCATCAACTATAACAGTTCCTGGAAATGCAGAATGTCCTAAAAATGGTAATAATGTATGAGGTTGAACTAATATATATATTGCTCCAATCATTATTGTAATATAAAATAATTTAATAATTGTATAATTATCAAATGCTATAAGCATATATAACATATGAGCAATAGTAAATAACAAAATAATAGCTAAAATAATAAAATGCAACCAAATACGTAAATTCATATCCATTTTATAATTATTACACATATAAAAATGATTAATAATATTAAGATATATCAATATGACTGAGTATAAAAAGCATGAATTACGAACACATATTTTAGAACAATCACCAGAAATGTATGTAGGATCTATAACACCTGATGCATTTGATAGTTTTGTAGTAAATGATGAAAATCAATTTGTGAGAAAAACTATTACTTATAGTCCTGCTTTATACAAGATTTTTGATGAATTAGTAGTTAATGCAGCAGATCACGTAATTCGTATGACTACGTCTGATCTACCTGATAAAAACTTAGTTAAAAATATAAAGATTAATGTTGATCGTGAGAATGGAACTGTATCAGTATATAATGATGGTGATGGTATTTCAATTGAAATACACGAAGAAACCAAATTATATAATCCTTCATTAATTTTTGGTGAATTGCTAACATCTGGTAATTATGATAAAACTAAAGTAAGACTTACTGGTGGTTTAAATGGTCTAGGTGCTAAATTGGCTATTATATTTTCAACAGAAGCTACAGTAGAAACTGTTGATCATCGTAATAAGAAGATATTTAAACAAACTTTTCGTGATAATTTGGCTACTAAAAATAAACCGTCTATTCGTCAATCAACTAAATCACCTTATACTGAAATTAAATGTAAGATTGATTTAGCACGTTTTGGTGTTACTACAATTACTGATGATATTTTTTCTTTATTTAAGAAACGAACATATGAAATAGCGGCACTTACACCACCAAATGTTAATGTGTATTTTAATAATACTAAAATTAATATTAAAGATTTTGAAAAGTTTTGTGTTAATTTTACAGAAGGAACTAAAGCTTTTGAAAAATACGGTGATCGTTGGGAAATATGTGCATCTTTAAGTAATCACGGTTTTGTTCATATGGCTTATGTAAATGGTATTCATACTAGATTGGGTGGCAAACACGTTGATTATATTCAACAACAAATTGTAAAAGGTTTGGTAGAACTTGCAGCTAAAAAGAAGAAGATATTAAAACCACAGTTTATTAAAGATAATTTATTTTTAGGAATCAAATGTTTATTAAATAATCCTACATATGATAGTCAAACTAAAGATCTAATGAATCTACCACAATCTAAATTTGGTTCAAAATGCGAAATATCTGATAAGTTTATTCAAAAACTGTATAAAGATAGTGGTATTATTGATAAAGCTTTAGTTCTAAGTGATGCTCAACTTGATAAACAAATATCTAAAACTGATGGTAAAAAACTTAGTAAAGTTATTATTAAAGGTTTTATGGATGCACCTTGGGCTGGAACTAAAAAATCAGATCAATGTTATTTATACATTTGTGAAGGATTATCTGCACAAACCTTATTTACATCCGGTAAAACTCAATTAAAAGATCCTGAATCCTATGGTTGTGCGGCAATTCGTGGAAAGCTTATGAATTGTAAATCAGTATCAAATGTTAAATTGGCACAAAATGAAGAAATATCTAATCTTAAAAAGATCTTAGGATTAGAAAGTAATAAAAATTATACCGATACATCTTCTTTAAGGTATAAAGGTATTATTTGTTTAGTAGATGCAGATTTAGACGGAATACATATTAAAGGTTTGATAACTAATATGTTTCAATCTCAATGGCCTTCTCTATTCAAAATGAAAGGTTTCATTAAAACAATGTTAACACCTATTATTCGTATGAAAAAAGGAACTAATACACAATATTTCTATACAACGCAAGAATATGAAGAATGGGAAAAAAACAATAATGTAAGTGGTTGGAATATTACCTATCTTAAAGGTTGTGGTTCTTCGACATCTGAGGAAGGTAAGCAATTTTTTAAGAATATGAAAATGGTAACTTATACATATGATGATGAATCAGATCAAGCTTATAATTTAGCTTTTGATGCTAAATTAGCGGACAAACGTAAAGAATGGATAGCAGAATATGATAAAAATAAAATAGTAGATTTATCACAATCTCTTGATGTTCCTTATACAGATTTAATTCATAAAGAATTAATCCATTTTTCTCATAGAGATATTGAAAGAAATATTAATAATATTTGTGATTCTTTGAAAGAAAGCCAACGTAAATTACTTTTCAGTTTGTTTAAAAAGAAGATATATGGAAGCAATGAAATTAAAGTATCACAAATGGCTGGTATGGCTGCCGCAATGACTGCATATCACCACGGCGACCAATCATTAGCTGAAGCATTAACTAAAATGGGGCAAAACTTTATTGGTAGTAATAATATTCCTTTAGTATCTGCTCTAGGTCAATTTGGTACAAGATTACACGGTGGAGGTGCTGATAGCGCTCAACCTCGTTATCTATTTACTAAAATATCACCAATGTGTTCTTTAATTTTTAGAGAAGAAGATATGCCTATTCTTAAATATAAAGTTGAAGAAAATCAGAAAATAGAACCTGAATGGTTTATTGGTGTTATTCCTACTGTTTTTGTAGTAAATGTAGCAGGTATTGGAACTGGATATTCAACTGAAATACCTAATTTTAATCCGGACGAAGTAATAGATCAATGTATTTTAATTTGTAGTGAATTAGAGAAAGAAGAAGCTGATATTAAGAACGCTGAAGATTTATTGAAAACATTTGATGTTATAAATAAAACTGTTATTAATGATTTAATTCCACATTATCCTAATTTCAAAGGATCTGTAAAATTAAAAGATGGTAAAGAAAACATTTATGAATCTACAGGTTGCTATAATTATATTGATGATAATACAATAGAAATTACAGAAATACCTATTAATAAAGCAATTGAAGATTATAAAAATATACTTGAAGATCTAGTTCTTAATAATCAAATTAAAAACTTTGAAAATCATTATTCAGCTTTAAATATCCGCTTTGTTATACATTTAAATCAAAAAATAGATGATCCTATCAAGTTCTTTAAACTATCATCTACAATTGGATTATCATTAAATAATATGCATCTGTATAATTCTAATATTAAAATTAAAAAATATGAATCAACTTCAGCTATTATGCGTGAATGGTGTTCTGTTCGTCTCACTTGTTATCACGAAAGAAAAACATATCAATTAAAAGTTTTAAATAAAACTTATAAAAAACTATCAGCTAAAGCACAATTTATTCAAGACATTATTGATGGTAAAATTAAAATTATGAATGTAGAAGATGATGTTCTTAATGCTAGATTAGAAACACTTAAATATCCTAAATTATCAGATAAAGATGATGATGATGAAGAAGAAGGTGATAAAACTAAAAATTACAATTATTTATTGAAAATGCCTGTTAATTCTTTAACAAAAAATAATTTAGAAAAGTTGAAGAAAAATGCGGAAGATATTAATAAACAAATAAAAGATTTAACAAAAACACCAATTTATAAAATATGGATGAAAGAATTACAAGAAGTACGTGATGGTTATAAAAAATATAAAGATGAACTTGCAGAAATATACGAAAAAGATCTTGAATCATTAAAAGGAAATTCAACAAAACCTAAAAAGAAAAAATGATGTATAAAAATGATGTAATAATATAATATTTTATTATCTGTTGAACTTCAGTATCGTATAGTAAATTTCATATATTTAAAAATTATGATATATGAAAATTGTCCTGATTTTAAATTAGGAATATGTACGGCTTATAAAGATAAAACGTGTAAATATGCTTATCATAAAGCTTGTGATAATAATTATTTATGTAGAGATGATAATTGTAAATATGGTCATGGTATTTCTATTATGAAAAGAACTATTATAAGTGATATGTATGATACTATTGTTAATAATGATTATAATGAAAAAAATGATACATATTGTAGTAAAATAAATTGTATTAGTGAAGAATGTCATAGAGAACATTATTTTAGTTATGATAATAGATCGTTCATTTATAAAATTGTTAATCAAAATGTTACTGACGAACAAGCTTGGAATGAATATCAAGAAAAATATACTATGGTAGCATCTGCATCTAGTAGTACAGTATCTTTAAATGATATTGATTATTCAAGTCCTACTACCAATACACCACCTATTTTAACTACATATGTGTCTTTGTTTAAAGATAAAACAAATGAAATAGATGAAATAACTGAAATAGATGAAATAACTGAAGAAATGCTTAATATTCGTAAAGAACTATCACATAATACAAAACGTAAGGATACTATCAAAGAACAAATTAAACAATTAGAAGATGAATTAGTAATTGTAGAAAGCAAAATAAATAATAATAAAACTAAACTCAAACAATTAGCGACTAAAATTGCTGATTGTTAAAATATATTATATGGTGTAATAAAGGTAATTGTGATGTGTAAATAAATATATATTTTATCTAATATATTATAATTAATTTTTATGTATTTACTAATAGTAAATGTTAGACATTACAATATGTGATAAAGAATATTATAAAATAAAAAAAGAATATGAAAAACATTTTAAACAAATAAATAAAGATATAAATAATTTAATTAAAAACCTTTATTGATTTAATAATATTTTAAGATTATTAACTTCTTGTTTAAGATCTTTAATATCTTTATTATTACTTTTTATACATTCTATTAGTAAGGCAACTAATTGACTATAATCTACATTGTAATTATTAAATGCCTCAGGTATATGATTTCTAATATCTTGAGCTATAACACCAATTCCATTTTTATTAGTTTTCTTATTTTTATATTTAATACCCCTAATTTTACTTAATAAAATATTAGGATCTTTAATTTCAGTAACTTCTTTTTTGTTTAGGGCATCTTCATTCTTTTCCATCTTTAATTATATCATATAATTCTTTAACGGCTTCAATTAATAAAGCAACTAAATTAGCATAAGCAACTGTTTTAATATTATTATGTTCTTGAACAACTTCTGGACAATATTTTTCAACATTTTGTGCTATTACCCCCATACAAATCTTATCTAAATTATCTTTTCTTCTATAATTTACACCGTTTAATTTTAAAACTTTATTTAAACTATCTTTAATAGGAGTTACATCTGTTTTTAACGACTGATCAGAATATGCAGCAATATCATCTTCACATATTATTCCTTTTATATTACTACTATAATTACCTACAAATAATGCTGGTGATTTAGTTTCACCTAATACATTATAATCATCATAAGTGCTAGGATTTATAGCAACACGAGTATCGTTAACTAACACTATATTGCTTTCTCTCCTCCATATATTACCATATTGTTGTAATAATGTATTAATATTACTAGTATTAGTTGCTAAATTAGATGCTAAAAAAACGTTAATATTACTTTCTATTTCATCAACTTTAGCATCTAATTTAGTTTTTAAAACATAATCATCTAATATTAAAGGAGTTGTACTAGTTTCAAAAGTGCCTGATTTATCTTCAGTTCTATAAATATTACCACCACCTTCTATTAAAATATCACCTTTTAATCTTAACGCAAAATCATTACTAGGTTTACAAGCTATACTAATACAATTTTCAACACATAAACTATTTGGTGTAGTATTGTTAAAACTATTCAAAGAACTACCAATATTAACAGAAGGTTTAATATTAATAGTATCAGTACATATAATTCCTAATCCAACATTATCATCTAAAAATAAATTATCACTTTTACCTAAGCCATTATAACTATCATCAAAAGATTTTGTATATATCTTAAAATCATCTTTTAACATTACTAAATGACGATTACTATGATGAACTTTAAGAACATTAGATTCAATTAAAATACCATCTTTATGGAGATTTTTATTAATTAATTTATATTTATTTGATGTTAATGAATTAACAATTAATTCATTACTACTATAATCACCATTATATCCTAAATAAAATGTATTAATATTACTATCAATTAAATTATTATTACTATATAAATTATGATTTTTATCAATATAATAATACCTAACATCATCAATAATATAAATATCTTTAATATTTATATTGATAGTTGTAATAATACTATCATTATTATCATTTTTTATTTTTTTAATAATTTTCTTATCATTAACAAGATAATGATAATCATAATTATTAGAATAATAACCGCCTGCGTTATAATTAGCTTCTTCTATTGGAAAATCTTCATCATCATATAAAAAATAGATGATGTTAATTTTGCTATATATTATAACACCATTTTCCGATTTAATATTTTCAACATTAGTATCAATATATTTATATTTATTATCAGGTTTTAATCTATATAATATATTATCCGCAATTATATATGTATTGTTAGCGGTGCAATAAATATCAGTAATATTAACAAACTTACTACCTATAAAATTAAGATCATCTGTAGTTATAAAGTTTTCTATATCAGTATCTAATATAATTTTAATATTAGAATAATTATTAGAATAATGTAGAATATTATCCGTTATATTAACACCCGTAATATTATTATTACGTTTATAGTCTGTAAACTCATTGTAAAATGTTAAAAAACTCGTATCATCAACAATAATATCATTACATTTAATATTTGATTCTACATATAATTGTATATTTGAAGTTTTATCTGGTATATTATATCCAATAGAGACATAAGGATCTTGGGCATATATTTGAATAGTTCCTATGTTACTGTTATCTACTAATTTAACTGTTTTTTGATCAATATTAGTAGCATTATTTTTAATGGTAATTGTAGAATCATTAAGTATATTACAAGTGTTGATATTAACTAATGAATTAGGAATATAAACATTAGATTGTTGCCTGTATATTGTTAAATAATTGGCATCATTTATAAAAGATGTTGGTATTGTATTATCACTATTTAAAACCAAAATATTACAATTATTATGTTTTATATTTCCAGTAAAATTAACTTCACCATTAAAAATAATATTACTATGATCTTTATTGGATATTGTATTCGTTCTTATATCATCAACATCAAAATCAATATTGGAATATATTAATTGAGTATTTTCATTTTCAGCTTTAAAAATAAATTGATTATCAAGTAATCTTATATCAAGCTGATTTGATCTATTTTGAAGACTCATAAAAACATCAGTTCCATTTGTATTTTTAATAGCAAAAGCATTTGGTATAGAAGATTTAATTAATTGTGTAGGTTTAGACATATTGAGTTTTTATTATTCTATAGATATAAGAAATGAATAGAATTGAATGTGTTACAAAAATTATAGCTGTTAAAATTATTAATAATTCTTTAGATATATGCGAATAACATTTACAATGTTTATTAACATATATAACAAATAATATAATAATTATACTTGTAATCAATGTATAGATCATATAAATACTATATAATAAACTAAATACCCTATTTTTTACTAAATAAAACATAATATTAAACAAGAAATATAATATACTTAATACAATATAAACAATAATATAATAATAATGCCATATATCTAAACAATCACATTGTTTTTTAAAAACACTTAACCAATAATATAAATATAAAAATATTAAAAAATATAAAATAATAGCAAATATTTCTAAATACATTTTATTATCATATTAAGAAAGTAAAATGACAAAAGATTCTAGATTAATAGCATCAGGTAGTTATGGATGTGTTGTTATACCACCCGTAACAGCAAATATTACTGAAGTTAAAAAATATACAAATAAAACTAAAGACGATATAGGTAAATTATTTAAAGCAACTGGTGATAGTAAAAAAGAAGCATTGAAAGAATATTCAAAATACAAAGAATCAGTTGAGAATGTATTATACTATAACAAAATAGTTCCAAAAATAAAGGGTTATAATATAATACATAAAATTACTGATACTCAAATACATAACTGTTTATTTTTGGATGATTATGATGAAGATATACATCAATTAATATATGAAAATGCAGGTATTACTTTTAAAGATTATCCTTACAAAAAACTTACCTATAAAAAATTAATGAAAATGTTAAAAACATTTTTAGAATATTTTAATAATTATGTAGAATCCGGAAGGATACATAATGATATTAGTTATAATAATATAATGATTAAAAACAATAGAATATTATTAATTGATTTTGGATTAGAAACAACCAAAAATACAATATTTACTAAAAAATATAATAATTCTTTTAAACATAAATATGCATTTTTTCCACCTGAATATAGATTATTATATTTAAAAAATAGAATTAATACAAAAGAAAATGTTAAATTTGGTTTTAATAATTTTAAATATGTAATAGATAGTAATTTTAATATAATGAGTAAAGAATATATTTTAAAAGAAATAGGATCTTTACTTGATAATTTTTCAACAGATTATAAAAAAATAGATGTTTTTGCATTAGGTGTTAATTTATATTTACTTCGTAATAGAATAATATTTGATAATAATAATGAATCAAAATCGTTTAATTATTTAATTAAAAAAATGATAGAACCGCATCATATTAAAAGATTTTCAATATTAGAAGTAATTAAATATGCCAGTTGAATGGAAATTACTTAAAAATTATACAGATCTTAAAAAAACTAAAAATACTAAATTATTAAAATTATATTCATATGGTAAATGGTTTATTGAAGATACTCCATTTACATTAAAATCTAAATTTGATTATGCCAAAAAAAACTTTATTTCTACATATGGTGGATCTAATGCTTGGACTGAGAAATTATTTTTATATGATATCAATACTTACGACATATCAATAACATTAAGTGGATTAGAAAAAGGAGAATATCAACAAGATCAATGTTCAGATAAACAATATGCGAATGTAATTAATTTCATAAAAAAAAATATATATATAACAGATGATGATAATCTAGGTTGGTTGTTGAAAAACAATATTAAAATATTGGAATTATTAATGGAATATAGGATTGAAAAAAAACAAAGTATTTCAACATTTAATAATGATCTTAAAATGTTTGCTAGAATATTTAAAATAGCTTTAGGTGATAACCACGAATTATATAAGAAATATAGTCAATTACAAAGTGATTTAAATAGTCTTTTAATAGAAAAAGAAACTGGTAAGAACACTTTAAATAAATATGAAAAAGATAAATATATAGATTTTGATAATTTGTTAAAAATACGTCAAGAACTTGAAGATAATTGGAGAACTGAATTAGATAAAAATAGTATTAAATCTAAATCAGTATGGGAATTACATTATAAAATGCTATTGTTAAGTAGTTATGTTCTTACACCTTGTGTTAGAACAGAATTAATGATTACAAAGTTTGCAAATACTGAAGAAGAAATGAGTGATAATATAGATTATGTATATATTCCGCAAGAATTGGATAAAGCAGTAGAATATAATTTTAAGATATGTAAAAAAGGCAAACCTGTTGAAAGATATACAATCGGTTATAATGATGAATCTAGATCAAAATTAAGTGCTTTATTTCGTGAAAGTTTATTACTTTATAAAAGAGAATCAGTTTTTCCTCAAATTAAGAATATGGATAAAAATGCTACAATAGCAAATGTAAATCAATTTTTAAGAACTTTAATTAAAGGAACTACATTAGGTGTTAATGTAATACGATCATCTTATATAACTTGGCGTAATAAAAATGGTGTATCGTATAACGATATGAAAGAAGATGCAATTAGATTAAGAAACAGTGTAGAAACTCAAATGAAAGATTATTTAAAGAAAACAGATGATATTAAAACTGATTATGTAGCAAATGAAATTAAAATTAAAGACGGTATAGATGCTTTACAAAAAGAAAAAGATTATAAAAAAGAATATTATGAGAAAAATAAAGATAAAATAAAAGAATATGTAAATGCTAATAAAAATAAAAAAAATGCTTTATATCATATAAATAAATATAACAAAACTGGAATAGAGCCGAAAGAAGCAGTAATAGAAAAATGGAAATTGTATAAAGAAAATGATAAATGGAAAAGTGAATATGTTATATAATAATAAATGATAGGATTGAGTATATATATAATTATACTAATAACAACAATTTTATTACATTATGCTTTATATACTTGGACAAATGATTTAAAAAAATTGGGTTGTAAATGTTCTTCGGGAACTGTAAGAGATGTAATTAATATGTTAGCTTTAATATTTTTATTATTAATTCCATATAGAATAGTAAATTATAATGATAAGTATTTTTCAGCATTTTTCTATGGATTTATAAGACTTATTACAATAACGTATTTTATTTTGATAATTTATTATATTAATAAATTAAATAATGACGCTTGTGAATGTAGTAGTAATTGGAAGAAAGATTATAGTTTTATAACTACAATAATATTTTCAAGTTTAATAATATTTATAATGATTCAAAAATTAATTTTATTTTCTATATTAGATAATAAATAATGCCGAAAAAAGGATCAAGTCCTATAGATCAAATAAGATCTGTAAATCCTGCAAATCCTAATTTTAATTTAAACTTTACTAATGTAGCAGTATTTATAGTTGTATTAATAATAGTAGTTTTAGTTTTAGTTTTACATTATGCTATGTATACTTGGACTGAAGAATTAGAAAAAACTGGTTGTGAATGTTCTGATCTATGGCATAGAAATATTATACATTGGATTGCATTAATATTAGTAATAATTATACCTATTAATATTTTAATACGATTTTATCAAGTAAAATCAAAATTAGTTATTCCGTATTTTTTTATAGGAGTTGCTTTACAAGTATTTTATATTGCTATGATATTTGACTATATTACCAAACTTAAAAAATTAGAATGTGAATGTAGTGAAAGCTGGAAACGTGAATATGGTTATATCGGTAGTATTGTATATATTGGTTATTTTGGTTTAATATTGTTGTTATTAATTTTAGGATTAGTAATGGTTGGTTTTATGCGTAAGTAAGTTCGTGAATAATATATTCTAGTTTTTTATTATAATTTAATTTTGTTTTGATTGTTCCAATATTACAACCTTTTTTATTTCGTTGTTTATATGAATATAGTGTTTTGAAAAAGTTTATATCATCTAATATAAAATATTTGTCATTCATATGATATTCATATTTTTTTCGATAGTTATTTAAAATATATTTATTTTCAAGTTTCAAATATAATTCTTCCATTATATTTTATTTTTTTGTGTTAGCATTTTTATAAGAAATTATAATATTATAAAAAGAAACAAATTAATAATTGTTTAAACAATTATCACATTCTGTATATTCATCACTAAATGGTGAAAATATTGTTCCACAAGTACAACATTCTTTTAAATCCATAAAATCTAAATAATTTAAAAAACATTCACGACAAATATCGTTATTATAAATAACTTTTTTACACATATGACATTGTGTATTTAAACTAACTTTATGAAAATTATTGATTAACGAATCCATTAATTATTTTATAATTTGCTATCATTTTTTAAATATTGTTTAATATTATCTGAAGCAACTTCTAATAATATAAATTTTTTAATAACCTTAACAGCATCAATATCCAAATATTCAATTTCATTTTCTTCAGTTAAATCTAAGTGTTTCTTATGACATTGAGCACAAATTCTACAATTAACTACTTCAATAATATCATTATTACACCTAGTATAAGTAATTTTTGGATAACGATTACCATTATAAGGTTTAAGTTCAAATAAATAATTATTGTTAGAATCTTGAATACGACATTCGTCTGATAGCATTCCACACGGTCCTGAACAAAAATGTAAGTTATTATGATCTAATATGATTTTAACCATATTTTATATAAATAAACAAATATATATGTTGTAATTTTTATATATAAAAAAATATATTTATATATTTATATATGGATATAGAAGACATTGCGGAGGGTTTTAAAAATATTACAGATGTTGAAAAGTTTAGACTTAGTATTCAAAAAAAATATAAAATAGTTTTATCTAAACCAGATCTTATTAATATTTATAATCAATTAAATCTTAATGACGAAAATCTTAAAAATCTTATTATTAAAAAAAGACAAAAATCTACATCAGGTGTTATTGTTATAACGGTTTTAACATCAGGTAATCCATCTTACGAAGAAAACGGAAAGATAATAATTAAAACATTTAGTTGTAAACATAATTGTGCTTATTGTCCTAATGAAAAAGCACACGAAGGTAATGGATGGATTGATCAACCAAGAAGTTATTTATATTCAGAACCGGCAGTATTACGTGCAAATGCAAATGACTTTGATCCTATAAAACAATTTAATTCACGTGTATCTACTTTAATTTCTATGGGACATACAATAGATAAAATTGAATTGATAGTATTAGGAGGAACTTGGTCTCAATATCCTAAAAAATATCAAGATTGGTTTATTACTTCAATTTATTATGCTGCAAATACATTTTATAATCCTAGACCTATGTATTCTTTAGAACAAGAGATAACAATTAATGAAACCGCAAAAATACATATAATAGGTTTAACATTAGAAACTCGTCCTGATACTATAGATTTAAATGAAATTAAAGAATTACGTAAATATAATTGCACTAGAGTTCAATTAGGAGTTCAACATACTGATAATAATGTTTTAAAAAAAATACAAAGAGGTCATACTATAGAACAAGCTTACAATGCTATTAAATTATTAAAAAATAATTGTTTTAAAGTTGATATACATTTAATGCCTAATCTTCCTGGATCAAATTATGAAAAAGATCAAGAAATGTTAAATAACGCTCTATATAATCCGGATTTAGAAGCAGATCAATATAAAATATATCCTTGTGCTGTTGTTCCTTGGACTAAAATAAAACAATGGTTTGATGAAGGATCTTATATACCTTATGATGATACCTTATTATTCCAATTAATTAAAGATTTTAAAATAAAAGTTCAAAAATGGAAAAGACTTAATAGAATTATTCGTGATATACCATCTTCGTATATTACTGGTGGATATAAAGATGTTAATATGCGTCAATTATTACAAACTGATATGAAAAAAAATAATTGGAAATGTAATTGTATTAGATGCCGTGAAGTTAAAGATAATAAGATAACCGAAAAAATAGAACAAGTTTGTAGTGTATATAAAGCATCACAAGGAACTGAATATTTTATATCATTTGAAACTTTTAAATATCTTATAGGATTTATTAGATTACGATTAAACACTAATTATGAAAATACTGTAAATATATTGAAAGATTGTGCATTAATTAGAGAACTTCATGTTTATTCTAGTCTTACTGATGTAGGTGGAGATGTTGAAAATTCTTATCAACATAAAGGTTTTGGTAAAAGATTAATAAAAAAAGCAGAAGAAATCGCATTAAAATGTGGTTATAATAAAATAGCAATCATAAGTGGCACAGGAGTACGTGATTATTATCGTAAAATGGGATATACATTGGAAGAAACGTATATGATCAAAAACTTATAAATAATTCTATTATTCTTTTTATAATATTATTATTTGCAATTAATAAATAAAATAAATGTAAATAATATAACATTATTATCATATATAGATTTACAGGTTTATTTACTAATTGTAAATAAACAATACAAAAAACGCATTTTCTAAAAGAAAGATGAGCAAATAAAGATTCTATATTTTTATTTGTATATTCAAGATACTGTGATAATCCGTAAAATAATAGTACAAATAAATATAATATTATGTAATGATCTATTATAATCTGAGAACCAATATAACGCTGATATAAAACTTGTTAAAATTGTATGCATATATAGTAGGTAATTAACAGAAAATGAAATAGTATAAAGTGGAAATAATAACCAAAAAGAATTGATACCTAAAATAAATCTATACATTCTTACATATTATTATATAATTTCTTATAGTTATACCCACCATATAAATAATCTATAAAAACATTTTCAGTTTCATAATCTTTTTTTAATGCTAATAATATATGTAATAATACAGGAATTAGACATAAATTATATAATATATTTTTTATTGATAATTCATAACAATATGATAATATAATCATACATATTATTGATTTAAAAGGTATCATTATACTACTTTGTAATATCGTAATTTTACCAAATATACCTAGACTTAACATTATAGCAGGATAAATAGGTAATACATGTAATGTTAGAATACCAGTATAATAAAAGAAATAATGAATATGTTTAAGAATACTAAATGATTTTGAAATATCTTTCATATTTATATAAATACTTGTCTTATTTAATATATCAAAATGTTTAACCCTAAAAAACGCAAAATAAATGAAATATCTGAAAAAATGAAAATTAATGATGTAGATTAAAAAATGATAACATATTTACATATAACAAAATGGCAAGCAATATAGAAAATACTTTTAAAGAAAATATAGATAAATCTTTATTCCATATACCATCATTAAACAAATATGTTGGATGGATTAATTTAATTAGTTTTTCATTTATGTTTAAACCGATTGGTATTAATCGCACTATCAATGAAGATGTTATAAATAAAAGAGTAAAAGAAAATGAAGATTCTTATCTAGCTACTCAAAAATATTATGATTTTGGAAATGCTGAACTTGTTGTAATTCGTGAATATAATGATAATATCTTATACATTATTGATGGACAACATCGTTTAGGAACTATGCAAAATTTAAAAATAAAATATCCGGATCGTGATCTTATTATAAGTGTAAGTATTTACGTTAAAGATACAGTTGAAGAAACAGTAAAATATCTAAAGCATTTCCAAAATCAATATCCGTCAGACGATAGGTTGTTTTCAGCAAACCAAGTAGAAAGAGATCAACTTGATAAAGTTTTGGCAATATTCAAATTTGAATATCCCGAAGTATTCTCACAATATGATAAACACATACTTAATCTTATAAATAAAAAAGATAAATATTATAAAGAACCAAATAGACCATATCTATCTAATGGTATGATATCTGATTTTATTCGCAATCCTGAAGTTAAAATTAATAAACTAAGTGATCCTAATATTACAAGTAATGATATTAAAATAATAAATGCAAAAATAAAAGAAAATCTTCAAATGGCTAAAGGCGCTATAAATCATAATTTAATTGAAAATGAATTACAAGGTTGTTATTTTGGTATAATTCGTAAAGATAATAAAAAATTAATTGAAGTTATAAATACATAAAAACATACAATAACATTATTATAATGTTAGAATATATACAATATATTGATAAATATATTTTATTAGATTATATTGAAGAATTATATAGTAGAAATACAATAGTAGATGATACAACTAACGAAATTATAAGTATTTATAACGCAAGATCAGATTTAGGTACAATGAAAGAAACTTATGTTCAATATAAAAGACGTAAGTTTCTTATAAAAAATCCAGTATATGTAGATAGTATTAAAAATAAAATATCAAAAAACGAATATAATAGAATAGTAAAATATTTAAATAAAATAAAAGTATTATGTAAGAATACTAAATGTGTTACTAAAACATATATAACTCCAAAAGATATATATAAAAATGTAGATTGGAATGAATTAAAGTTTTGTTGCAACAAACACGGTATTATAAGTTGTTCTAAAGAACTTAAGCAACAAGCAACTCTAATTTATCATTAAATTGTCGGGTTTTTTCTTCAAGTGTTCCTATATCAGGAAAAGTTGGTAAAGGTAATATATTATTTGTTTTTTTTATAAGTCTTGTAGGAATATAAGGATAATGAAATTGTTCTAATAATCTTCCATTACTAATTCCTTTTTGTATTACAATAATAGTTTTATCAGAACTATTATCATAATTAGTTTCGTCTATTGTAAATAATTCTCCTTTATGAATATAAAAATCATTGTCATCATCTATTTTTCCTAAAAATATAGGAAAATCTACTGTTCCTATTTTTATATTTAAACTTATATTATATTCATTTTCTTCAATTGCTTTAGCAATTCCAACTAATCTAATATGTTTATAAATATTATCATTAACTTCTAACGTTTTCTGTTTTGTAAAATGTTTAATTTTTTTAAATATTTCTTTCAAGTTATCTCTTGTAAATGGTGTTCTACCTAATGCAATATTTTCAGGAACTTTACCTATTTTATGACAATCTAAAACATAATTATAAATATTTACAGTATCATAACAATTTACATAAGTTTTTCCATTAATGACGGATTTTATTTTAGATAAATATTTAATTTTTTTAGCGTGCATATCAGCATATAATTCCATTGTAAATGGTTCATTACCGGTTAAATCACATCTATTTTTAAACATTTTATCTAATCTTTTTGCGTCTAATTTTAATTCAGTTTTAATAGCACTTAGAGATTTTTTACCACCTCCGCTATATTGCATTAATTGTTTTGCTCGTGTATTGCTAATCTTACCATTTAATTCTGCAATTTTTAATTCTATTAAAAGTTCTTCTTTGTCTTCAGAGTTTTCTATATCTGTTCCATCATATATATATCTGTAAAACTTATTTTTAAGATCATCAGTTAAAATAACATCACTTGATTCTTCATACAAAGTGCTATTACTACTACTTTCTCTAGTTTTACTAAAAGCAAATAAAGATCTTTGTGTAGTTTTAATAGGTAAATAACCATATTCAAGATCATCTTTAGTTCTATTAATAGAAACCGAAAAATATGGTGATACTTTCTTACCTAAATGTTCTTTATTATATTCTTTTAGTTTTCGATCATATTCTTTTATTTGTATGTTATATTCATTTATTTTTTTACTATATTCGCTTAATTGTCTATCTTTATCGTTATCAATTAAATTAGTTAATTTTATTTTTAATTCTACAAGATCTTCTTTTGAAGCTTTAGAAATATTTGATTCTAAATTTGATTTACGATTTTTATAAATTATTAATTCTTGCGATAAAATTGGATATGTAGGTATTTCGGGTGGGTTTGGTAAATTATCATATGGATCTTTAACAAAATTATATACCACTTGTTTATTTGATTCCATATGTATTTCTTCAATATCAAAAATAGCAGAAACTAAAAATTTGCTATAAGTTGTATTATCTACGGTCATAATACAGTTATAAATAATATTTACATAATAATTACCGTGGTCATCTAAATAATTATAATCCATTTTAGTTTCTTTAATTCTTTCAAAAATATCTTCTTTTCCAAACAAATTAATTAAGTGTGATATACAATGTATTCTCGTTTTCATATTTTTAATAGTTTCCGGTAAAACATTTGTATCAATATCCAACATTTCTTCAAAATATGAAATATATTCAGGTTGTTCTAATTCTATGCGATTTGCCAATTTTGTTAGTGGTAATATTAAAACACAAAGATCGTAAATATATTCATTTACCATTTCAATAAATACTTCTAGATTTTCATCTAACATAATATCTTTTAATACATCAGGTATAGTCGGATATGTTTTAGCCAAATTAGAATTAACTTCAAATTGCATTGCTATTATTTTGTATAAAAAGTAATTAAGATTAAATTCACTAACATTATTATCCTTTAAATAATATGCCGTAAATAAATAATCAAACTCAAACTTTTTTAATTTAACCTCTTTACCATTTCGTTTATAAAAAGACAAATCAATTGAAGTAGAATTAAAAGTATAACAATGTGTTGTTGGTAATTTAGTAGTAATATTAGGTTCATTTACTGAAACTAAATATTCTAAGAACGATTTATACAATTTAACATATTCGCTATTAGAAACAACAGATAATTTAATAGTTTCATCAGTATATGGATTGATTTCAGGATTATCACGCCATTTTTTTAATTTACTTTTAAGTTCTTTATCTGTTATAAAAATATTAGGATTCTCAAATATCTTTTGTGGAATAGATAAAGTTTCCTTACTAACTTTTTTATGAATTAAATCTATTGTAACAGGATTACTGTATAGCTCATCCCAATCTGGATTTTTTAATTTTTTAATTGCTTCAATATCATTTGAACGACATATCTTTTTAATTTTTAATTGTTCTGTAGGTTTATATTCACTGCGAAGTAATTTACTACCATTCGGATTTAAAAATAAATTATCATAGTTAATGTTATCCGGATTTTTATTTAATATTTTAATAGCATTTGGATTTGCTGATAATCTAGAATAATCAATTATATCTGGGTTCTTTTCTAATATTTTAATAGCATTTGGATTACTTGACAATCCTGTCAAATATTTATCTTTAAAACATAATATTAAAAGCTCATTATATTTATTAGGATCAATCAATACTGAATATAAATATGTATCTTTAACGAAGTTAAAATCATTTAATAAATATAGTAATATACCTGGATTAGTGAATAATGTACACCAATCTATTTTACTTTTTAAACTATCATATTCAGTTTTAGTTAATGTTTTCTCATATTCTATTCTTTTTTCTAATATTTTAATAGCATTTGTATTTGCAGATAATCCTTCCCAACCATAATTATCAATAGTGTTTTTATTTATCCAATATCTTAATAACATTTTAATTTAAAAAAATAATAAAATTATTTACAATTACAATTAAATCTTATAATTAATACAATAATAAATGTTATTGTAAATGCTATTATAAAAACTTTAAATAACATTTAATTATTCAGTAAAGGTTAAAACTCTATGTAATATTTCTTTTTGAACACTCTTAGGTGCTTTACTAGCCGTAATAATATCAGCCATTTTATATTCTTTACAAACAAAAAATAAGTAAATATTAGGATCGTGTCTAATAAGTTTTAAAAACTTATTTTTGTGTTTTAAATGTTCATCATAACTACAAGGATATACAAGTAGATTTTCTTTATTAAATGTTTCAGTTAAATTATCAATTTTAGTTTGTAATATTTGTTTTTTATACTCTTTAGCAAGATGATCGTTTAACATTATATATTCATCACTAATTAACATATAAACTATAGGTATAGTTTTATAATTGTTTTTAATAAGCTTATTATAATACTGTAGATCAAACATAATTATACTAAGTTATAAAGTTTTAAATCATTTTTTATAGTTATCAGGAACTTTAGTTATAATTTTACCATTTTCAATATAAGCATTCCTTTGTTTTTCTTCAGTAACTTTAAATACACATCGTGTAACCTTATCATTACATAGCATCATAGCTAACGATGATACAACTAAACTAAAAGACCATTTAAAATAATGAATATATGCAAGCTCTTTTATTTTATTTAAATATGGTTTAATTTTATTACCAGTCATAAATGTAGTTCTAATTATCATAAAGCAATCATTTGGTATATATGGTTGTCTTAATTCAACTTCACTCAATGAATAATCTTTATCAAATACAATATTATGTAATTTTTTAAAATGAGTAATAGCATTTTCTTCTGTAATTTTAACAGGAGTATTAAAAGAGTTTAATTTATCTACATCATTTTGAAAATTAGCTTTCAATAAATCATACATACCGAAAGAACTAAATACACATTGATTTGACATTAAGCAAAATAAAATATTATTTGCTCTATTGTCAATAATATTAAAGAAATCTTCTTTTACTGGTTCTTCAATAATAGTATCATCGTTAAGTTTCATTACATAATCAAATTCATTTGCGATTTCTTCCCAAAATATAAATAACATATAATACGATAAATTACGATATTCTACATTATTCCAATCTGTGGTAATATCTGTTTTTAAAATAGTATTAAATTTATCTTTATCAATATTATCAGGTATAGATAACTTAATGTCTTTAAAAGAAACTAGATTGGAACAATCTGATCTTATACCTAAAAGTATTTCTTCTTTATCTTCTTTTGATAAATCTTCATTTAAAATATAAACATTATGTTTATGAGTATGATTATAGTTTTTAAATAAAAAATATAAGGTGGTTTTAAGATATATTTTACGAGAAGATTTGGTAAAAATAAAAATACCGGTTTTCATTTATTGTAAAAATATTGTGATAGCTTTATGTAAAATGAATGTGTTAGACGAAAGATTTAAAGCTTTCGCTTTTTCAAGTATTTCTGAAAATGAAGAATATAAAAAGCTTTATATAGTATCATTACATAATGATGATAATATTAAAAATAATATTCCTTATATATATACCGTATTTAAATCAAAACAAATACAGATAAATAATAATAATTATGAAATACCAAAATTGATAAAACATTTATGTTTTTTAGATAAAACCACTGATAAACTAATTGTAGATGATAAGACGTTAAATTATATTGATGAATATATAAGAAATCTTTCAAAAATTGAACGATTACTTTTAATAATAAGGAGTGATCTAAACAATATGGATTTTTATATATTAAGAACCGTAAGCGAAGTTATAGATGATATTAATTTAATTATTTTCGAGTTTGAAATATCTATTAATTTCTTTAAGACAACTGAAACTGTAAATAAAATACAAGATCTTAAAAATTTATCAGAAAATATAAAATCAATGATAACCAGTAAGGTAATTTATTTAGATATATTAAACTCTCGTATTTTAAGTATAGTTTCATTATCTGCATTACCTGTATTAGTTTTAATGACTATTTGGAGTACTACTGTTAAAAAAGAAGACAGTATTTTATACAAAAATAATTATAAATTTGCTTATAGATCAACGTATTTATTATCAATATTACTAGTGCTTGGAATTATATACAAATATCGTAAAGATTTTCATTGACATTCACCATTTACACATTTTAAACCAGGAGCACAATCTGTATCATCTCTACATTTTTTAGTAAAATTATCTACTTTATCACGTTTTAATTCAAAATATACAATAAACAAAGCAACAATAAAAGCACTTACAATCAAGAAAAAGCTGGTTTGTTTGAAAGACATCATATAAAGATATATGTCGTTTTTAATTATAATAATGGAAAATAATAATACTGAGATTTTATCTGTTTTAAACAATATTAATGAAAATATTAAATTGGTTGTTGAAGAATTAAAAAAATTAAATGACAATAAAATGAAAAATACTCCTAATCTATTTGATCTATTTGGTGGTATGAATTCTCCCAATGATGATGATGATGATGATGAAGAAGAAGAAGATGAAGAAGAAGAAGATGATGAAAGTGAAGAAGCAGAGGAAGAAGTAGAGGAAAAAGCAGAGGAAGAAGTAGAGGAAAAAGCAGATAAAACTAAATAGATATTGAATTTTCTTGATACCATTTAATAACATTTGGATGAACTTTAAAAGAATCACGATGAAGATTAATAATTTTAATATTTTCTAATTTTTTACCACGCGACAAGGCAGTATAACCTTGTCCATATTCAAATATTTTAGAACCTAAATCTATTTCTAAGTAATCAATAGTAGAACCTTGACTTTTATGTATAGTGAGAGCATATGCTAGTTTAATAGGCATAAACATAATGGTAAGATTTTTAATATAATTATTTTTATACTCTTGTGGATAATAATTAATTTCGTGTATTAAACCATTTAAGGTTTTTACAAAACAACTAGATTTATTAATATCTACCACAACACCTCTAGTTCCGTTAACCAATTCATTTTCAATACTAATATTACGAGTTATCATAACTTGCGAACCTACACATAAAAATATTGTATGTTCATATAATTTTTGTTTTAGATTATCATTAACATCCTTTGTAAAATAGGCAGTAAAAATATTTGATTTTGGTTCATTTACCAATATTTTTTTTATTTCTTTTTGATTAATTTTATCAACATCTACATTGTTAGGATATAATTTAGTAGGTTTAATATCTGTAAAAGTAATTTCTTTATTTTTAATTAAAATATCATATATTTGCTGTGTTAATTTACCAAAACGCAATTTTGCCAAAATTAATTGAAAAAGCTTATCATCAGTTTGACGGATTAATTCAGTTAATTCAATAATCTTAGGATTAAGCGTAAGCCAAGATGAACTTAGAAAACAAAAGTTATTAGTAACCGGTGGTAATTGAAAGAAATCACCTACAAAAATCATTTGTATTCCACCAAATACTTTATCCGTATTTTTACAAGCTTTAAGTATATCCGAAATAGTATTACAAAGAATACTATCAAGCATAGATACTTCATCTATAATCAATAGATCTAAATCTCTTATTTTTTTATACGTATCGCATTTAGTTGATGTTAATTTAGCAATATGTTTAAAAACATTAGTATCTGGTTTAAGTTTAAAAAAAGAATGTATAGTAGTTCCACCAACATTAATTGCAGCACATCCTGTTGTAGCAGTTATACCAACATTTTTATGAAGTAATTGAGGCATAAGTACTTGTAATACAAAAGACTTACCTGTCCCAGGCGAACCTGTTAAAAAAATAGTATCACCATTTAATATACTTTGTATAACGTTTTCCTGTTTTTTTGCTAACATTACTATAATCTTATATTATAATTCATTTTTATATAAGATCACCACTGAATAATACCATACAACAGCATATAATACTAAAAAATGTAATATAGCAAACAATGAGATTATATTATACCAAACAAGATTATTATTTATACCAAACAACACTATAAAACATAATATGATACCATATATTACTATATTATATTTTGTAATATTATATACCATTAGCAATCATTTAAATATAAAAATATATCTTTATATATTATACAACCTATGTAATTTAGTTGAAAGTGTCATTTCTATAGAATGTCTATTATCATTATCATATGCTTGCATATTATGTTTATCTAATATACATTGTATTTTTCCAACAACTTCATTCCATATATAAGTTTGCAATTCTTTATAATTTTTTTCTTTACCCGAAAATCCACTATAATAATCATAATTTTCTTTATATTTCAAAAAATAAATAAAATAACTATAATCACGTTCTATTTCATTAAATAATGCCCATATTAAAGGTGTTCTAATATTCTTACAATGAAATATATATGTATATTTAGTTTGCATTATATATGTATTAATGTATCAATCAATTTAAGTGTACTATCGTTTATTACAGATTGCATAGAATTACATATTAATTCTGTTGATTTTCTTATATCTATTTCATTCTCACCATAAGTATAACTAATAGTATTATATGTTTTTGCTACCAACCATTTTTTAAGATATTCTACAGAACAACCAAACATTGCACACGTCTTATCTTTACCAAATATTTCATACAATGATACAATCTTATTCTTTGTTTTGTTAAATATTTTCTGTTGATGTATCCATTTACGAATTTTTTTAACATCCAAACTAGTAATATTATTGTTAGGTTTATTCCAGTTTTTCAATGCTTTTATTTTACTATCTACTGTTTTTAAATTATCAAAATTAGTGTTCAATATCATTACACATATTTCATCTTTTGACATAGATTTCAACCATTTAAAAGTATCTTTATAAATTATTTGATTCATTGACATTATGTTTTTATTTTATTATGTTATCATTTTTATTTCTATTTTTTTACGTTTTTTTAAATAACCAACTATTTGTAATAAAGAATCACATAAGTCATCTGCTTTACTTTTATATTCTTTAAATATACTTTCTAAACGCTCATTACCTTTTATCATTAAACAACATATTTCTATTGCTTTTTTCTTATTATTCCTATATTGCTCTGCTTTACTACAAGTTTTATCCATCTCATAACCTTCCAATTTTATTGAAGCATTTACTTGAACTATATCAATAACATAATTATCGTAATGTTTTAAATTAAAAAAATAACCATATATTAACATTTGTATGGTTTTCATAACACCTTTAGACGGTTGATTTTCTAATAAAACTAAATCAATATTCTGATCGTTAATTTCTTTAATTTCACCAATTAATTCATCCATTCTTATGTAGATCATTTGCGATAATTCCGCTATACTAATTGATTTTTTCATTTTTTCAAATAATCTTATTACCTTCCATATAATAAGTTTATTATCTAATAAAACCGAACATCCTAAATTAATAATACCAATATCAAATGAAACTACTAACATTTTATATATTACTTACTTATTTATTCTTTATAGTGCTTTTCCATCCAATCTACCATTATTTTAAAACCATGTATTAATGCATAATCTACCGTTTTTGTATCAATATTAATATAAATTCCTTCTTCATTTGTTGTAGTTGTTATTAAAGAATCGTGATTATTAATTACCAATGTATTATCATTTATTTTACTTGACGTTGATATATAATTTTGTTTTCTATAATATATTTTTAATAAATTATTAAAATATTCGAAATTAGTTAGCTTATGACCTTTTGCATATTGCTTTACACTCGTATTAAATTTATGTATTATTGATAATATTTGATTATTAGGAATATCTGGAAAATATTCCAGTAATGTATTACTTGTTATACAACCATCGCAATATAAATAACCATCTATTTCTACAGGTGTTGATGCTATAGGAACAGATGAAGATGCTTTTATAGCTTCCATAACTACTATATTTGGTGTATTATCGGTATTAAATAATGTTAGTTCTCCGGTGTTTACACATAATGCTAATATATGTAAGTTTTTTCCATATTTTTTAGATATATCAGCAAATGTTAGCCCTTTAAACTCACTTAATCCTTCTTCCATTATATCAAAATATATTGATACATCTTGAATACCTTTTTCATATATTATATTAATTAAATTATCATACGGTATTAATTTAAACTCTTCTATTTCTACTAATTTATAAAATAACTTTTCTATTCTTGAAATATCAATATTTAAAATAATAAAATAAGCAGTTATTGCACCAAACGATACACCTCCAATATCTTTTATTTTATCAAAATAGTGTGGATAGGCATAAATATATCTTATAATACCTAAGTTATATAGACCCCATAAATGACTTCCCGATATAAAAAAATGTGTTAAATCTGTCATTATTATTTAAATATAATGTTAAACATTTGTTGATCCAAACCCTCCTATATTCCTTTTAGATTCCAATACATCTTCCATTTCCATTTCAACAAACTTAGGAAATACTTGCTTTCTTACTATCAACTGACAACACTTAAATGGATATGCTATTTCTATAGCATCATCACACACTTTTGTTAATCCTACATACAAATTACCCTTATAACTACAATCTATTATACCGATACTATTACTTAACATATATCCGGATTTTACTATAGATGATCGTGGAACTATTTCAACATAATAACCTACCGGAATATTTAAACAAATACCAGTATCATACAATGTAGTTTTAGAATTGAGTTTTTTATGCACATTTAAAATACTAATATCATAACCTACATCGCTAAAATTAGCTTTCTTTGGAATTATAGCATCTTTGCTAATTTTAATGAAATTAATTACAGGTTGATTACAATCTATTATTTTATTAAAATTACTATCATCATATAAATGTTCCGTAGATTCTGTATACAATTTACCCATTAAATCAATATAATTAACTTTTGAAATTATAATATTATCGTCTTTCATTTTATAAGGCACTGTGATCATCTTAAGAAAATCTTCATTATTATATGGAATTGTTAAATTAATATTATTAATATCTAAAACACCAACCGCATCTATAATACCTAAAATAACATCAGCATTATACGTAAATTCTTTGTATGTTTCATAGTTTTTATAAGGAATTGTAGTAGGTGATACTAACTTCCATCCTGTTAAATAATATGACTTTTCCATTTTTATAATTGTTATTGTCTTAGGAGTTTATATCATTTTTATAATAATAAATGTTCAAGAAAGTATATTAAAATCAATAGTGGTTATAAGATCAAGTGTAGAATATCGCGATCCTACAGTCATTTAATATATAAAAACATTTATATAATAATAAATGGAAAAACAAATAATAGAATTATTTACACCACTAAAGGTTAAGATAAACGAAATACCTAAAGATTTTAAGAATATTATTATTAGTAATAACAAATATACATATGATAACTATGTAGATAATGAAATACTAAACAAAATAGTATTTGAATTAATGAATATCTTAGATGATATTTTAAATAAAATTAAAGATCTAAATGTATATTATATAACTACAAAAGATAATGTAGAAACTTATCTATATTACAATAATAAAAAATTAGAATTTTATAATGATTATTTTGTTAAAACCTCATCATTATACTTAGAATATAAAAATAAAGATATACTTATTAATAACCAATATCCAATTGTATTTCTATCTATTAAATTATATGATGAATTCCATCATAATTCATAAATAAATATAAACATAAATGTTAAAAATATAATTAAATATTTTAATATTTTATCAGCATTATTTTTATTATTATGTATATAATTAAAAAGGTTTGATTATTTCGAAACTTAAATAAAATAAGATTTTAATAATTTATTTATTGAGTATAAAAAATTAGATCGTGAAATATTCTATAATTATTTATAAAATCTATAAAATATACCTTATAAAATCCTATAAAACCAAATAAAAATAATTTATATCAACACCCTATAACCCATTAAACAACTAAAATAAACTAAAAATAAATATTTATAAAAACACTGATCAATACTATAAATTGAATAATCAAATCCTACATATACACTCCATATTAGAAAATAAAATAAATTATCTAATATATCAATATCATTTATAGTTACTATATTATTTTTTAAATATACCACCGAATACATAAATGGTATAATATGTAAAATTATATTAACAATACCAAAAGAACCTAAAGATATTCCACATCTTTTAGGTATTTTATATATCAACTTAGGATCTAATAAAAACATTGAATGAAACATAATACATATAGTTATATTATTCATTATTACATGCTTATTATAACAATCTAACCACATTGAAATAATATTCCAAATTGTAAATTGTTTAAAAAACACATTGGTAAATAAATATATATTACTAATAATATCTAATGTAAAGCCAATTATTATAGTTTTATTTATTAATAAAAATAAAGAGTAATTCATTTTCTAATATTACTACTAATAAATATATACTTATATGCTTGATAAAAATCTCATAGAATCTGTCATTTTTTGTATTATTTTATTTATTATTTTATATTTTAGTATTACTTATTACAATAATAGAAATCATACTTATGTAAAAGCAGATGATGGTAATGAATATCGTGTTCAAAATACGGAAGATAATAAAGAATCTGCTAACTTGTTAGCAGACGCTATTACTAGAGTTAAAACATTACTAGATCATTTAAAAAAATCAGAATCACAAGATATACGCACTAAAACATTACTATCCCGCTTCAATCCTGATAATATAACTGAAAATGATCCACAAGAAATGAAATCTGGTGTTACAAGCTATACTGTTAATAAAGGTGAAAAAATCGTAGTCTGTTTAAGACAACAAAATAATAATTTCGTTGAAATTAATACATTAATGTATGTTATTATCCACGAATTAGCACATATTTGCGATATAACATCTGAACAACACGATGAAAAGTTTTGGAACAATTTCGAATGGCTTCTAGAACACTCCGTTAATATTGGTATTTATAATTATATTGATTATAGTAAAGACCAAGAACCATACTGTGGTATGAATATTACTTCTAATGTTTTAAATGACCAATAAAAAAATGATGCGTATAAAAAATTAATGACAATCAATAACAATGAGTACAACATTTCAAATAGTTGATTGGTATATACCCAAATATACTGATCAACTAAATACAACAGACTTAGAAAAAAAACCTTATAATTACGATATTCATATTTATGGTGTAAGATCTGATAATAAAACTGTTTTTTGTTGTATTAAAGATTTTAAACCATTCTTTTATGTACGAGCTCCTACAAGTTTTAAAGAAAAAAATAAAGCTTTTAATTTTATTCAAACACAGCTTTTTAATAAACTACAAGACAAAGCTTACACCTATTACAAAAAGAAATACAATGTTGAGGATAAAATATGTTGTCATAAAATTAATGCAAGACAATGTATACATTGTGGTTATGAAACAGAAGATGCATTATATACAAAAGAATATGATAACTTAGACTATAAATGTGTTAAATTAACTGACTTTTGGGGTTATTCTAAAGAGCCTAGATGTTTTCTTAAAATTACTACATCTAATCTAGGATTATTTAGAAAAATGCAATCTATATTCAATTCCTTTAATCGTGATACATCTTCCAAAGATGTGTGGAAAGAAAAACCATCTAAAGATATCTGGAAATTATACGAAACCAATATTGATCCTTTTCTTAGATTTATTCACGAAAAAGAAATTAAACCATCTGGTTGGGTTACTATTAATAATGGCGAAACTATTGGAGATACTAATTGCGATTATGCCTATATCATTACAAAAGAAGATATTAAACCAGAACCTATCAATACTATTGCGCCATTACTAATTGCTTCTTTTGATATTGAATGTACAAGTAGTTCAGGTGATTTTCCTATGGCTATTAAAACTTATAAAAGACTCGCACAAGATCTGTGTGAAAATGCGGAATATATTTGTTCAAATGATATCAGTATTATGTCTATCATTAATAATGTTATGAAAGATGATTTTCAAATAAATAAGACAAATTGTATGCATAAAATCAATATGAAAAACGATCCAAGTCCTAAACAACTTGATGGTATCAAAAGTAAATGTGGAACTATTAAAACTATTCTACAAAAAATATCTAATTCTAAACTTACACAAAAAGAAATATTATACGAAGAAGATAATATCAAAAATATATTAACACTAGTATTACCAAAATTAAAAGGTGATCCTATCATTCAAATTGGAACTACTTTTCATCGTTATGGATCTGACGAAATTATTTATAAACATTTGGTTAATTTAGGTTCTTGTGATAAAATTGAAGGTGTTGATGTTGTTCCTTGTAAAACTGAAGATAAACTACTTAAAAAATGGAAAGAAATGATGCTAATTATGAAACCTGATATTATAACTGGTTACAATATTATGGGTTTTGATTTCAAATATATTTACGATAGATGCTCAGAACTTTCTATTAACGAAATATTTACATCAGAATTCGGTAAATCTGGTAAAATTGATGCTAACTTTAGAAGTAAAACTTTAACTTCTTCCGCATTAGGTGAAGTAAATACATATTTCTATGAATTTGAAGGTATCCTAGTTATTGATATGTTTGTTTATGTTAAAGCACCAACTATTTTAACATTGGATAATTATAAACTTGATAATGTAGCTGAACATATATTAGGTGAAAATAAAGTTGATCTTAAACCTAATGAAATATTCTCAAAGTTTTTAGGAACATCTAACGATCGTGCTGATATTGGTATTTATTGTATTCAAGATTGTATCCTTGTAAATAGATTATTTCATAAAATGAAAGTTTTAGAAAATAACATTGGTATGAGTAATGTATGTCTTGTTCCATTATCATATATCTTTCATAGAGGTCAAGGTGCTAAAATCTATTCACTTGTTATGTATGAATGTACAAAACGCAAACAAGTAATACCCTCTAAAGAAGTCATCGATGACGGAATGTATGAAGGGGCTATTGTTCTAAAACCTAAAACAGGTATTTATGTGGATGACCCTATTGTAGTATTTGATTATTCTTCACTATATCCTAGTTCTATGATTGCTGAAAACCTATCACACGAATCACATATATTACCCGAAGATATTAATGAGTATATTAAAGATGATAAATTACTTGAACACAACAAAGACCTTATACTAAATAAAATTGAAATTGACGGTGATCCTCATTACTATATCAAATATCGTAATGGTAAGAAATCTACTATTCCTCAAATTCTTGAAATGCTTATAAAACAACGTAAAGCAACTAGAAATAAAATTGAATATAAAACAGTTAAAACAACTACCAATGAATATATTGGTTTATATAATTCTAGCAATAATACTATAAAAACTACAGAAGAAACTATTAATATTACTGACGAAATTGTATCTATCGCGGATACTTACAATGATTTTGAAAAAGCAGTATTTGATTCACTACAATTAGCTTATAAAATTACTGCTAATTCATTATATGGTCAAACAGGTGCTAAAACATCTCCTATTTATATGAAGTCCATCGCAGCATGCACAACTGCTACTGGTAGAAATATGATTATGAAAGCTAAAGATTTTGTTGAAAAAATTTACAATGCTGATGTTATTTACGGTGATACCGATTCTATCTTTTGTAAATTTAATCTAAAACATAAAGGTAAAGAAGCAGTTCCTGAAGCTATTGAAAAAGGGTTAGAAGTTGAAAAAGCCATAGCAGAACATCTAAAAGATTACAAACCTCAAGCTCTTAATTACGAAAAAGTCCTATATCCTTTCATACTTTTCAGTAAAAAACGTTATGTAGGACTATTATACGAAACTGATCCAACTAAATGTAAAGAAAAAAGTATGGGTATTGCTCTAAAACGTAGAGATTATTCCAAAATAATGAAAGAGGTTTATGGTGCTGTTATCAAAAAGATACTATGGGAAAATGATTTACAAGGTTCTTTTGAAATATTAGATAACCATTTGCAAAAAATTGTCAATGGCGATGTTGATCTTAATAGTCTAGTAATTTCTAAAACACTAAAAAGCACATATAAAGATCCTACGAAAATAGCACATAAAGTATTAGCTGAAAGAATAGCTGAACGAGACCCCGGTAATAAACCACAAATTAACGACCGTTTAGCTTATATTTACATTGAAAACGAAGATCCTAAATCACTACAAGGGGATCGTATTGAAACCAAAGATTTCATTTTAGAAAATAAAGATACTGTCATACCTGATTATCTACATTATATTAAAAATCAAATTATGAACCCCGTAGTCCAATTATATACACTTTGTATTGATCAAATACCGAATAATACATTTCCTGCTGATTATTGGGATCGTGAAGCTGATAAACTTAAATTAAAAGAAATATATCAAGATGTTGATAAACGAATGTCCAGAATTGAAAGTCTTAAAGAACAACACGTTCAAAAGTTATTGTTTGAACCTTATATTCGTCTTCTTGAAAAACCAGTATATGATAAAGACGGTAATGTTCTTAAAAAACGGATTACGTCCTCACAAAAAGAAGTTGTCAATCTAGATTTTAAATCAAAGAAAGATGAATTAGAAAATGTAGAAATACCTGTAATTGTTAAAGGTGATACTAAAAATAGTAAATTAACAGTAACAATTGGTGATATTAAAACTGAATATAATCATAACAAAAAAGATAAAAAAGAAATCAAAGTTGTCTTAGCAATGAAAGATTATATTGAAATACATACTGATAAATATCTAATTTTTAAAGTTAAAGGATGTGCGAGTCTTATAAATGAATATGCTAAGATAAAAGAAATACAAATAGAAAACTCAAATAAATCTTGGTTAGATCTTGGAGCTCCTACACTTATATTATTTCAACCTATTATTAGTTATTATTACAGAATGAATATTACTAGCGTATAAATACTTATTAATTATTTTTATAGAAAAGATAAATGGTTTATCTATTTGTATTTAGACTAATTTTATTAATTATTATTTTTATAATATTTTTAATTCCATACATTTATTTAAATTTTAATTCTTGGTGGATAAAACTTATGACTAAATTATTTTTAAAAGTTGCAAATTTTAAAGATGTTAAAGTTAATAATGCTAAATTATTTAAACATTACTTAAATAGTGATAAAAAATTAATAATTGTTGCAAATCATAAATCTTTATTTGATATTTTTGTTTTATTAAATAGTTTGCAAGATATTGGATTTATGTTAAGTAAAACGGGTGGTAATTTAGTACCTTTTATTAATGCTATTAACAAAAAATCAAATTCATTTTTTTATAAGCCAAATAAAGGAACAAAAACTTTAATAGATAATATCAATTTACGAAAAATAAATGATAATATAATTGTTGTATTTGCTGACAGTATGAATCCTATACCTTTAGGTAAAAATATAGCTCCTTTCAAAACGGGAGCATTTCAAGGTAAATTCGATATATTACCTGTAGTTATTAAATATAAAAATACAACTATAGATCCTACATTTAGATGGTATGAAGGAGAACATCCATTTATTGGTTTATATAAAATATTATTAGATGGTAAATGTGAAGTGATAACAGATGTAATGGATTTAGTAAGTTGCCAAGAAAATATGACTGTTGAAGAATATCGCGATTATGTATATAACCGAATGAATACAAGATATGATGAATTATAAATATTACTAGCGTATACATAGTTATTAATTATTTTTATGAAAAGATAAATGGCGTATTTATTTATCTTTAGAATAATTTTATTAATTATTTTATAATTGGATATGTATATTGTGGATTAGGTAATTGGTGGATTAAATATACTACTACATATTTTTTAAAAGTTGCTAATATACGTAATGTAAAAATAAATGGTGAAGATAAAATACAAAAATTATATGAAAGTGATAAAAAGTTTATAGTTGTATTAAATCATAGAACTGTATTCGATATGTGGATAACCGTAATAGCTAATCCTAATATTTGTATATTAACTAGTATTCCAGGTGCTAAAATATTCCCCAGGATGTATGCACTTAACACAAAGATTAATAGTATTATTTTTGATTCTACTATCAAAGGACAAAAGGTAACTGATCTAATTTATGATAGTATATCTAATAGAAAACCTAAAGATAATATGTTAGTTATTTATCCCGATGCTATGGAATCTATATCTGCAGGTAAAAATATAGCACCTTTCAAAACAGGTGCATTTAGAGGCAAATTTGATATATTACCTGTTGTTATTAAATATAAAAATACAACTATAGATCCTACATTACATTGGTATAAAGGAGAACATCTTGTAATGTGTTTTTCTAAAGTCCTATTAGATGGTAAATGTGAAGTTGTAGCAGATGTAATGGATTTAGTAAGTTGTCAGGAAAATATGACTGTTGAAGAATATCGCGATTATGTATATAATCTAATGAATACAAGATATAATCAATTATAAATAATAAAATGGGTCAAGGTTCTAGTACACCCAAAACAATTAAAACATACCCTTACAGCATTAAAAGCAACGAATATTCTTCTATTAATGATACAAACTTATTAAAACCTATTAGATGTAATTATTATACTGCCAAAGAATACCAAGATATTGATAAAAACTTATTACCTAAACATATGTGTAAAATACGAAAAACAGTCAATGTCGGAAATACTAAAATAACAAATCCAAATATACGAGCGAAAATATTAAAAACACTAAAATATGATACTGATGAGCATGATAATACAATTGAAATGTATCAATTTACGATGAATAAAACACAATTAAGAAAATTGGAAGAAACTATAGACAATATATTAGATAGTTTTAGCAAAAGCGTAAGAGGTGGAAAGATACCAGGACCAATATATGTTGCTTATTCAAAAATATTAGATTATAATGGTTCTTATCTTACACGATATTGTGATATAGTTAAAGATGATAAAAATAAAAATAAACATAGGTTTTTTACAGATCTTGCTAATCAACTTAAAAATAATAAAAGTTTAGTTGATAACACCATATCAGCTAGATACGTTTGGAAAGGTAATATAGATCTAATTATTCTAATACCAAATATGAATAATATAAATCGTATTCATACAAATATGTTTGATTATTATATTCATAATGAAATTACAAATTCTTTAGTAAATCATAATTTTATGAATAATATAATACCAAATGATATATCTATTTATCCTAAGTTTTTACAAAGCAAAGTGCATAAACAATATAATTTTGAACACGATAGCGAGAACATATGCAATTTTCACGGATGCACTAGCACCGGAGATAATCAAGAAGATCTTAACGCTATACTACCATCTTACAGCAAAGACGATAGCACTATGAGAGCTAATACTAAACTTACCAAAATATATTTACCAAATAAATGTTTAAGACCCATTGATTATGTTAAAAATGGTTATAATCCTGAAGGTAAAAAAGTAAGAAAGAACATTAAATTTGATATAAATGTAGATTATACTGATATAGTATTTGAAATGATATTTTGTTTAGCAATTGATTGTATGTTTAAAAATGCTGATAAAGATAATGGTGTAGCTAGAAGATGGAATAATTACATTGATAAGTTTAACCGTGATCCTAATTCATTAGAAGAAAACGAACTATGCGATGACCACATCATTAAACATATGAATAGTTATATATATGAATGTATTAAAGGAACACCTAAAGAAGATAAAGGAGGTGATGATGAAGTTCAATTAGATTTAAAACCTATTAAAATCAAAAAAGATCATTATACAAAATGGAATAATGATATAATGAAAGAACTAGCAAAACGTAAAACACAATTCCCTGGTGTTCAACAATATATTTATCCATTCTTTCAATTAATTATTAATAAATCTAAAATTCACAATAGAGTATTTTATTTACCTTGGGGTGATAGATTATTAACAAATAAAGAATTTCTAGCGGAAGGAGACTTTAAAACAGAAATTAAATCACATAATAATGTTTATTCTTTATTTACTAATCAATACGGGCAATTTGGTATTAAACAAAATAATAATATTATTAAATGGTTTAGTAATTTTAGATTTCCTTCCGGAAAATATGGAATTAAATTAACAACCGATTGTAAAATAACGGTTGATTCAGGAACATCTACTATAATAATACTTACTGTAACAGAACAAAAAAATTTTAAATTACCTTTATCATTAATTGTAAATAATAATGGAACTATAACTATTTACCAAAATGGTTTTAAACCTATAAGTTTGTTAAAAAACTTTAGAGTATCTACATCTTCAACAGCTGATGATATAAACCGAATAAATAAACACGGATTATGGAATTATTTATCTGGAAAAGACAACCAAAATAACCAAAATAATCAAAATAACCAAAATAACCAAGATAATCAAAATAACCAAAATAACCAAGGATCTTCAAGTAAATACGCTAAATGTGAATGGATCACAACTGAAATAGAACACTTTACAAATAAACAATGTGATAACCAAGACACTGAACAACTAAATGAAATAGTTGCTAATAATAGTGTTTTTACTCAAAAAAAGGCATACTATACTAATGAAAAAAGAAAATATGAAAATTGCAAATGGAATAATAACGAAATAATACAATAAGTTTTTATCTCTTTGATTTGTAAATAATAATGGATATTTTAGATTTATATTTCAAAGATCATAAATACCCGTTAGTTAGCCATCAACTTGATAGTTATAGAGAATTCTTAAGAACTTATATACCCAATATCATATGTAGTAATAACCCTATTAGTATGATTAAAACACAAAATGATAAAATGATTTTTAAATTAGAAATTGAGATTGGTCATCATAATAAAATCTATGTTGATAGACCTATAATTAACGAAAATAATAAAGACATATTATTAACACCTAATGAAGCAAGATTACGTAATTTAACATATCAAACCAACATATATGCCGATGTTAAATTTAAATTTTATGATAGAAATGACTTTACAAACCCTGTTAAATTTGATAATGATAAAGATACTTTATTTGAAAAAATGTATATTGGTTCTGTACCTATTATGCTTCATAGCGATGCTTGCATTCTTCACGGTAATAATAAAAAAGTTTTAAGTGAAATGAAAGAATGTCGATATGATTATGGTGGATACTTTATATTAGATGGAAAAGAAAAAGTTGTTATATCACAAGAAAGAATAACTAAAAATAGATTATTTTTGCAAAAATTAGATGAAGATAATGATTTTAGTCATAAGGGTTATATATCTTGTATAGCTGAAAAAGGCGAAGGTTCTCTATATCCTAAACGTTTTGAAATGAAAATGTGGAAAAAACCAACCAAAATAGAATATAATGATCGTATAAGCAATAGATATATTAAAGAACTTGGTTTTTCTGATGTCCTTAATGTTGTATCACAAGATAAATACCAAAATCAAGGTTCAACTGTCTTTAATATGGCAAAAATTGGTATTGATATTCCTATCATTTGTTTATTTAATTTCTTAGGAATACTAACCGATTATGATGTTTATGAAACAATATTCGGTAATCCAGATGATCATACAATAGAACAAAAAAATAAATATGAAGAGTTTTTAAGACCTTGTATAATAAGTGCAAATGAATTTACTAAATTTGACAAAATGTTTAATTTAGTAAATTATATATTTGATCATAACGTAAGTAATATTAAAAGCAAAGAAATTATTAATGGTATACTTAATTTAGATCTATTTCCAAATATAGAATCATGGGATGGTAAAGTTAAATATTTAGGCTATATGGTTAAACAATTTGCTTATTTTACTTTTGGTTATTTAGAAGAAACAGACAAAGATAGTTACTTTTATAAACGTATTGATGTAAGTGGTGCTATGTTGGCAGATTTATATAACACAACATATGCGAAATTTACAAAAGCAATAAGAGATAAAATAGATAGTAAATATAATTATAGTAGTATTATTGATATTGATGCTATTAATAACACTGATAATACTACGAATATTAAAATGTATAAGAAATTTATGGGTAATAGCGATGATGTTCGTAGAATATTACCATCAATATATATGAGCGAAACATTTGTAAAATCTTTAAAAGGTAAATGGGGATTATCTGATGCCAATCCTGATGATTGCGAAGAAGGTAAGGTTCAAGATTTGTCTAGAATTAGCTATTTAGGATATTTATCTCACGTTAGACGTGTCAATATTGATATTGATAGAAGTCTTAAATTATTTAAATCACATATGTTACACATTCATCAATTTGGTATTATCTGCCCATACGAAACACCCGATGGTGGTTCTATAGGATATTTAAAAAATCTTGCATTACTTGCAAAAATTACTGCAGGAACTAGTCAAGATGATATACTAAAATGTTTAAATGATAGTACTGTTTTTATAGATTTAGAAAATTGTAGTTCAAAGGTTTTAAATAAAGTTAAAACAACTTTGATATTTATAAATGGAACTTTAGTAGGCACAACACATAAACCAATTATTTTAAATAGATTTTTAAAAGCTTGCAAGAAAACAGGATCTGTTAATATTTTAACTGGTATCATTTTAGATCGTCTTAATAATGAAATACGTATTTTAACAGAATCCGGTAGAGCAATGCGACCACTACTTGTTGTTACAAAATCAAAGATTCATAATTGTAAAAAAGACGATAACTGGTTTAATCTACTATTAGGAACTTATCATACAGATAGTGATTATTCTGAAAATATTTATACCAAAAATGGTTATAAATCACCTTTTAAAGATAAGAATAAAGATTTAGTTAAGACTACTGAATTAATGGAACAACAAAGCGGTGTTATAGAATATATTGATATTGAAGAAACTGATATTTCATATATTGCTATGAATGAACATACAATTAATAACCAACATACACATTGTGAAATACATCCTTCAACAATGTTAAGCGTTGTTAGTGTTAATATACCAATGTGTAATCATAGTTTTGCTGCACGTAATATTTTCCACGCTTCACAATCCAAACAGGCAATTGGAGTTTATGCGACTAATTTTAAAGATCGTTTTGATACTGCAGCTTATCTATTACATTACTCACAAAAACCAATCATTACTACAAAACCATCTAATTTAACGCAAAGTGAAAATATGCCAAATGGAACTAATATTATTGTAGCTGTTATGTCTTATTCCGGTTTTAATCAAGAAGATAGTTTAATGATCAATCGGGGAACTATTGAAAGAAGTTTTGAAGAAATTAGTTCTTTTAAATCTGTTTCTCTAAGTATTTCAAACAAAGATGTTAATGAAAAAGAATATTTCTGTAATCCTAAAGATTTAGTTAATAAAGGTATTAATGTAAAAGGTTTTAAGAAAAAAGCAAATTATTCTTATTTAGATGAAAAGGGTTTTATTAAAAAAGGAATATACATTCCACCTAATATGGATGTTATTGTTATAGGTGCTATTCTTGAAAGAACAGTTATCAAAACTGAAAAAAAAGGAATGTTTGATAGAGCAGTAACTGAAAAAGAATATGTTGATATATCTGTTATGACAGACATATCAGCTTACGGTATTATTGATGATGTATATGTTTCCAGTAGAACTTTAAAAAATAAAGATAAAATATGTAAAGTGCGATTCTTAAAAATTAAACAACCTGAAATAGGCGATAAACATTCTAGCAGACACGGACAAAAAGGTGTTATAGGTCGTATATTTGATGAAGAAGATATGCCTTATACAAAAGATGGATTAAGACCAGATATAATTATGAATGCTCACGCATTTCCTTCACGTATGACAATTGGACACGTTGTTGAAAGTGTATATGCTAAAGTATGTTGTCTTAAAGGTGTTCAAGGTGATGGAACTGTATTTGTTCCATTTGATCGTGAGAAAATGCAAGACGATCTAGCTAAGTTAGGATTTGAAAGAAATGGAACTGAAATAATGTATAATGGTCTAACAGGAACACAAATTAAAAGCGAGATTTTTATTGGTCCTGTTTATTATTTTCGCCTTAAACATATGGTTTCTGATAAAATTAACGCTAGAGGACACGGTGCTTTCGCTCCTAAAGAATTCTTGACCAGACAACCAACACATGGAAGACGTAAAAGTGGTGGTCTGCGTTTAGGTGAAATGGAACGTGATGTATTATTAGGACACGGTGTATCTTCATTTATTAAAGAATCTTATATGGAACGTTCAGATAAATTTTCAATGCTTATCGATGAACACGAAGGAACACCTATCACCAAACCAACACTTAATATGGCAAAGGTTGATATTCCTTACACTTTCAAATTATTATCACAAGAATTAAATACTATGAGTTTAGATATGAAATATAACACCATTAATACTATTGAACCTAATAATCTTAATAGTATTGAACATTTTTCAGATAATGATGATAATGACGATGATACTATTTATTTTGAAGATACTGAAAAAAACGAAGAGTTATATAAAGAATTTATGTCTTATGTCAGCAAAAAAGACGTTAAAAAAACTAAAAAAATTGATAAGCCTGATAAACCTAAGAAAATAAAAGGCGGTGAAGTTGAAGACTTAGACAATGATGAAGACAATGATGAAGACAATGATGCAGACAATGATGAAGACAATGATGAAG